>Ga0247611_10002239_pt1 | contig 31984 bp, 21 predicted proteins | sample 177DNAGHGhighgp2_FD_192422 | JGI IMG/M metagenome (GOLD analysis project Ga0247611, IMG submission 192422) | Sheep rumen microbial communities from Palmerston North, Manawatu-Wanganui, New Zealand - 1770 DNA GHGhigh gp2 | ecosystem: Host-associated > Mammals > Digestive system > Stomach > Rumen... | reverse complement strand
ACCGAGGCCCATGGCGGAACCTACTTCGCTTCGGCGGTAGGCGAGGTAAACGTGACTACCAAGATGCACGAAATCGGCGCCCTGATCGGCGGCGAAGGCAACGGAGGCGTCATCTATCCCGCATCCCACTGCGGCCGCGACGCGATGGTCGGCGTTGCCCTCTTCCTCAGCCATCTTGCCCATAAGGGAATTACCGTAAGCCAGCTCAAGGCGACCCTTCCTTCTTACTTCATCGCTAAGAACAGGATCGACCTGCCTGACGCTTCGGCAGTCGTCCCGGTACTCGAGGCCCTGAAAGAGAAGTTCAAGAACGAAAAGATCAATACTATAGACGGCGTGAAGATAGACTTCGAAGCCGAAAGGAAGTGGGTCCACCTCCGCAAGTCAAATACGGAGCCCATCATCCGCGTCTACAGCGAAGCTCCTACCGAGGCTGAGGCCGAGGCTCTTGGAACAGAGATCGTAAAGTTCGCCCTTGACCTCCTCGCTAAATAATCGTGTTCAGCTTTAGAACAACTCCAATAGAAGAACAACTCGACCGCGGCCTTTTACAGGGCCGCGTGGGTTGTTTCTGTACCCAGAACTGCTTCGACACCTCTACCGGCAAGTATCTTTATGATATTTTCCGCGAAAGGGGAAATCTGGTAAAAGTTTTCCAGCCAGAAGGAACTGAGCTTACTCCAGGAACAAACCACATAGAGTTCTCCCAGGAAGAACTGGAAGGCCTCGATGCGCTGGTAGTTGAGATTCAGGATGTAGGTACGCGTTATTTCAACTTCACGCGCGATGTGATGCGCCTGCTGAGTACCCGCGCCAGGATGGAAGAGGGCCCTTCTATATATATAGTGGACCATTTCAACCCCGCCGGCCGCAGCGTCGAGGGGACGATTCCTGCGATTGAGGCAGACATCTGGACTCCGAAGGTGGCCCACAGACATGGCCTTACGCTAGGCGAGCTGTGTAACCTGTATGTAAGCGAGATAGACGCGAAGTTCCCGCTCCACGTCATCTCGGCCGCGGCCAGCCGTTCGTCGATGGAGATAATGCCATGGACTATCGCTCCCTCGTCTGATCTGCCCGGCCTTTTCTCGGCCTACATGTACAGCGGCGGAGGCCTCTGGAACAACACTACCATCACCCCCGCAATCGGAACGGCCCGTCCCTACGAATACCTCGGGGCCCCATGGCTCAGCCCATCTACGGTCGCTGCGCCCCCATGCCCGGAGGGCGTGATAATGAGGCCATGTTCGTTTACCCCGTCGGCCGGCCGTTATCTGGGTGAGCGCTGCCAGGGTTACCAGATTATCCTGAGGCCGGATGCCAGATATCATTCCTTGCTCCATACCCTTGAGCTGATGCGCTACTTCGCCGAACACTATTCCCAGTTCGAGATGCTTCCTCAGCTCCATGTCAAGGTAGCCGACCCTGTAATAAGCGAATACCTTAAGGGCGGTATTACCTTCGATATAGTCCAGGAACATGTAAAGGCGGAAGAGCAGAAGTGGATACGTAAGGCCAAGCGCTTCATCCTCTATGATGATGCTCCTGTTCGTATCAAATAACTTAAAGGTCCGAAGGACCGTCAGGCAGGGGGTCTGGGGGGTACGCCCCACAGTCCCCTGGGGGTGCAGGGGGATTGTAGTCGGTTCGAGCCTTATACGTTTATGCGTAGTATAAACGTATAAGGCTCGCTTCCCAGCGAGCCTTAACGATTAGTTAGTAGTGTATTACCTTAAGAAGGTTAATTATTGTTGGTTAGAATCCTTACGTTAGTAAGTTGAGTTGTTTATCATTTCCGAATGCAAATATAATTCAACTTTTCATATCTGCAAAATATTTTTTCAAAAAGTTTGTATTTTTGTGTATTCGTTTTTAAAATATTTTATTAATGAGGCGTTTTATTCTTTTTGCCATGGCAACTTTAAGTGCTCTTGCAGCAACTGCCCAACCTATGCTTAACAGAGATAATATTGATGAAATCCTCGCGGAATTGACCCTGGAGGAGAAGGCCGCCCTGTGTGTCGGAGGCGGCTGGGGCTCGATGATGGCAGGCTCCCTGACCGCATCTGATGCGGTTCTGGTCCCCGGCGCAGCCGGTACGACCAGGGCTATACCCCGTCTCGGCATCCCTCAGACCGTCCTTGCCGACGGCCCTGCCGGCCTCAGGATTGAGCCCAGAAGGGAAGGAACCGAAGATACCTTCTTCTGCACCGGTTTCCCGGTAGGAACGGTACTCGCGTCGATGTGGAATACCGAGCTGGTTGAGCAGCTGACTACCGCCATGGGCGAGGAGGTTAAAGAATATGGAGTAGATGTTCTTCTTGCTCCCGGTCAGAACCTCCACCGCAATCCGCTCTGCGGCCGCAACTTCGAATATTTCTCCGAGGATCCTCTCCTCTGCGGAAAGACATCGGCGGCTTATGTGAGGGGAATACAGAGCAATGGGGTAGGAGTGAGCGTAAAACACTTCGCATTCAATAACCAGGAAGTCAACCGTCTTCTCAACGATGCACGAATCAATCCCAGGGCCATCAGGGAACTGTATCTGAAGGGCTTTGAGATTACAGTCAGGGAAGCTGATCCCTGGACTATAATGAGCTCTTACAATGGAATAAACGGCGTCTTCACCCAGCAGAGCAGGGAACTCCTTACCGATATCCTTCGCGACGAGTGGGGCTTCCGCGGTATCGTCATGACCGACTGGGGCTTCAAAGACGGAACGGTGGATGCTGTCAGGGCCGGTAACGACCTGATGGAGCCCGGTATGGATCCTGAAATTGAGCGCATCATAAACGGAGTAAACGACGGAACCATCCCCCAGGAAGACCTCGACAGAAATGTCCGCCACATACTCGAGTACATCGTACGTACTCCCCGTTTTGCAGGATATAAATATTCAAACAAGCCTGATCTGGCCGCCCATGCAGAGCTTGTCCGCAAGGCAACTCCCGAAGGACTCATCCTTCTCGAAAACAATGGCGTCCTGCCCATCGAGGCTCCCGCAAAGATTGCTCTCTACGGAGTAGGATCCTACGATTTCATCGCCGGCGGAACCGGCTCCGGTAATGTCAACAAGGCTTATATCAGGAACATTGCCGACGGCCTTCGCGAGAACGGTTTCGAGGTTGATCCTGACATCGAGAAGATGTATACCGATTATATTCCTCAGATCAAGGAAGACCTTAAGAACAACCCTGTAGGAAATGCTATCCTTCTCGGAGACCCTGTAGCTCCCGAGATGGTCATAACTCGCGATTTCATGGCGAAGAAAGTCGAAGAGACGGATCTGGCCGTCTTTACTATCTCGCGCAATGCGGGCGAAGGAGACGACAGAAAGGCTGAGGAAGGCGACTGGACTCTCAGTGCTATTGAGCGCAGCACCCTCCAGAATCTTGCAGACCTGTATCATCTCGCAGGCAAGAAGCTCGTCGTGGTCCTAAATATCGGAGGCGTTATCGAGACTCAGTCCTGGAAACATATTCCGGACGCTATCCTGCTTGCCTGGACTCCCGGTCAGGAAGGCGGTTATGCGGTTGCAGACGTCCTTAGCGGCGCTGCAAATCCTTCAGGAAAGCTTCCTATGACTTTCCCCGTCTCTTATTTCGACATCCCTTCATCCCATAACTTCCCTCATCATTACCACGGAAAACCTTCAGTGGGTGATTTCGCATCGATACTCAACGCCAACGAGAATCCCGAGGCTGGCGTAGACTATACCGAATATGCGGAGGGTATCTGGGTAGGCTATCGCTATTTCGTTACTTCCGGCAAGCGCGTCTCCTATCCTTTTGGCTACGGACTCAGCTATACTCAGTTCGAGTATTCGGATCCCGTAATAAGGGTCGCTGCAGGAGGAGCCATCACCGCTTCGGTAGTTGTTACCAATGTGGGTGATGTCGCAGGCAAGGAAGCCGTTCAGCTCTATATCGGAGCTCCCGACGGAGGTCTCGTAAAGCCTGAATACGAGCTCAAGGCCTTCACAAAGACTAAGGAACTCCAGCCGGGCGAGTCAGAAACTGTCACGATGAAGATAGATCCGTATACTCTGGCTTCCTTCAATGAGGAGACTTCCGCATGGGAGCTTGCGCCGGGAGTCTACAGGGCCTGCTTCGGCGCTTCGTCGGCAGATATCAGGGTTAAATCTTACTTCAAGGAAAATGAGAAATCCTGGCCTGTCCACAAAGCTCTTCTGCCTAAGACTCCGATTTCTGAAATCACAGTAAGATAATATCTCAAAAAAACTCCCCGTTAGCCGCGGGGAGTTTTTTCTAATAATTCGGGCCTTAGAAGGCGCGTTCTTTCGAGTGCCTGTTCGTCTTGCCAGGCCTGGATAAGTTTCGGATTACCGCTGAGAAGGACATCCGGGACCTTCCAACCGTTGAATTCCGCAGGGCGGGTGTAGACGGGAGGGGATAGGAGGTCGTCCTGGAACGAGTCCGACAAAGCGGAAGTTTCGTCTGTAAGGGCGCCAGGGATAAGACGTACAAGCGCATCCGCAAGCAGCGCTGCAGGAATTTCTCCGCCGCTGACTACGTAATTGCCTACCGAAATCTCGCGGGTGATAAGATGCTCGCGGATTCTGTGGTCGATACCCTTATAGTGTCCGCAGAGGATAATGATGTTTTCCTTGAGGGATAGGGCGTTTGCGATGCCCTGGTCGAGAATCTCTCCGTCTGGAGACATATAAATAATCTCGTCGTATTCCCGCTCCGCCTTAAGTTCTTCGATCATACGGAAGACGGGCTCAACCATCATCACCATCCCGGCGTCGCCGCCGTAGGAGTAGTCGTCTACGTTCTTTCGCGGACCGATTCCGTACTTGCGGAGATTGTGGACATGGATCTCAACCAGGCCTTTTTTGATGGCCCGGCCGACTATGCTGTGGCTCAGAGGGCTCTCGAGGAGTTCAGGAACAACAGAAAGGATATCAATTCTCATGCTGCAAAAATACCAATTTTTGTTATATTTGTGAGATTTATAACTCATTTGATATGACAAGTACAGAACTTGAGAACCTTTCGCTGGACGAACTCATCGTTTCGCTGCGTCAGATTGGCGCCAGTGAAGACAGGATGGAGAGGGGAAAGGAAGTTGAAGCGGTGAAGTCCGCATTTTACAAGCTTTTAGGAAAACTGAAGGCTGAAGCGGAAGCTGCAGGGGAGAATGTAGAAGAGAAATTCTCTGCCCAGGAAGAAGCGTTCAAGATGGTCTATTCCGACTATAAAAAGGAAAAGGCCGTTTACAATCGCGAACAGGATGCCCTGCGCACGGAGAATCTGGAGAAGAAGAAGGCAGTCCTTGCAGAGCTCAAGGAACTTGTCGAGAATCTGAACGACGTCCAGACCGCTTTCCCGGCCCTTCGTGAGATTCAGGCCAAGTGGCGCGCAATAGGCCCCGTTCCTGCAGCAGACTTCAGGGATATCAACGATACATACCAGTTCCTCGTAGAAAAATTCTACGATATGGTCCAGATCAACCACGAACTCCGCGACCTGGACTTCAAGAAGAACCTGGAAGCGAAGGAGCGTTTCTGCGAGGATGCAGAGAAGCTCGCCGAGTCTGAAGATGTAGTTGGCGCCTTTGCCGAGCTTCAGAAGCTCCACGAACAGTGGAAGGAGCTTGGCCCGGTAGCTAAAGAGTTCCGCGAGTCTATCTGGGAGCGCTTCAAGGCCGCCACAGCTGTTATCAACAAGCGTTATCAGGCCCACTTTGAAGATATCAAGAAGTCTTTTGCCGCTAACCTGGAAGCAAAGGAAGCCTTGTGCGTAAAGGTAGAGGAAATAGCAGATAAAGAAGACATCAAGGATGCCGGCCAGTGGAATGCCCTCTCAAAGGAAATAGAGCAGATCCAGGCAGAATGGAAGAAGATAGGTTTTGCTACCCGAAAGGATAACCAGAAGATCTATGAGCGCTTCCGCGCCGCCTGCAACAAATTCTACGACCGTAAGAAAGAGTTTTTCCTCGGAATCAAGGGCGGAATTGATGCCGCAGTCTCAGCCAGGGAGGATCTTATCGCTCAGGCAGAGGCCCTGAAGACCAGTACCGAGTGGAAGAAAACTACAGATCAGTTCATCTCCCTGCAGAAGCAGTGGAAGGAACTTCCCGCAGTCCCTCGCAAGAAGGCAGAACAGCTCTGGAAGCGCTTCCGCGCCGCCTGCGACGAATTCTTCGCCGAGAGGGATAAAAACGGTAAGCCTGAGAACGACTTCTACGCTAATCTTAAGGCTAAGAAGGCCCTTATCGCCGAGATCAAGGCCTATAAGCCCGCCGAGGGAGAGAATCCCGCAAAGGCCCGCGCCGAGTTCGAAGAGCGTTACAAGGCTATCGGCTTCGTTCCTTTTAAGGAAAAGGATGCTATCGCAAAAGCCTACAAAGAGGCTATGAGCGAGGCCTTCCCTCAGAAGGAACACTCCCGCAAGACGGATCTCATCCGTCGCTACAATGCCCTCCAGCAGGACATCGTTACCTACGAAAATAATATCGGTTTCTTCTCGAATTCCAAGAATTCGGAGCCTCTGATCCGCCAGATGCAGGAAAGAATAGAGGCAGCGAAGGCAGAGTTGAAGGAAATAGAGGAACAAATACGCAAAGAAGAAGCAGAATCATAAATGGATAAAAAATCTATCATCGGTTTCATTCTGATGGCGGCGGTCCTTTTCGGATTCACCTTTTATCAGAACAGTCAGGCTAGAAAACAGTACGCACTCAATCAGCAGCAAGATTCTATAGCACGCGCAGAAGCTGCGGCGGCGCAGGCCGAGCTCCAGGCCGACCTTCAGGCTGAGGAGCCTCAGCCTCAGTCGGCAGCTCCGGCCCCCAGGCCGCAGCAGGCCCGCATCTACAAAGACGCCGGTCTGGATGCTGCAAGAAAAGGAGAGGAACAGATCCTGACCCTTTCGAATGATCTTTTCGAAGTAAACTTTACGACCAAGGGCGCCCAGATAGCGTCCGTCCGCCTTTTCGATTTTACTAACTACGGCGGCTCAGACCTCTATATTTTCAAGGAAGGTCAGAACAAGTTCGAGCTCAATGCCTATGTAGGTGAGCAGATAAAGTCTACTGATTTCTTCTTCGAGGTCGCTGAAAAGACTGATACAAGCCTTGTTATGAGGCTTCCCTTTGAGAACGGTGGCTTTATTGAGCAGTCTTATTCGATAAAGACCGGTTCTTATACTGTAGACAACATGCTTTCGTTCGTGGGAGTTCAGATCCCGCGCAACGTAGGCTCTGTAGATATCGACTTCAGTACCATGATCCCTCGAATGGAGAAGGGCTACAAGAACGAATCTCAGTATTCCAAGGTTAATTACTACTTCAACGGCGACAAAAAGCCCGAGGAGATGGGCCGCGGACGCAACCAAAGCAAGAAGATCAACTCGAAGCTCGAGTGGTTTGCATTCCAGCAGCAGTTCTTCTCGATGATAGTCAGGGCTCCGAAAGAGTTCTCTTCAGGAGACATCTCGGTTACCTATCAGGGAGAGGCAGATCCGGAACACAATCTGATGGCCTGCCAGGCCGCGATGAGGGTTGATATCCTTCCCGGTCAGGATATAGCGATTCCTCTGGAGTACTATTTCGGTCCCAATCACTTCAACACACTGAAGGCCCTTGACCACAAATACGAGAAGATCATCCCTCTGGGAGGATGGCTGGTAGGCTGGTTTACCCGCTACTTCATCATCCCTATGTTCGACTGGCTCCACAAATACATCGCGAACTTCGGTCTGATCATCCTTATCATGACCCTCGTCATCAAGCTTGTTACCCTTCCTCTTACCTACAAATCCTTTGCTTCCTCCGCTAAGATGGCGGCTCTGAAGCCTTACATTGAGGAAATCAACAAGAAGTACGCTGGAGAAGCAGACCAGATGAAGAAGCAGCAGGCGACGATGGACCTGTATAAACGGGCGGGAGTAAATACTCTCGGCGGCTGTCTGCCTACTCTTCTTACATTCCCGGTACTTTGGGCTATGTTCCGTTTCTTCCCGGCCTCTATCGAGCTTCGTCAGCAAAGCTTCCTCTGGGCCGAGGACCTCAGTGCATATGACTCTATAGTAGATTTCGGAACCCGCGTCCCGCTTATCGGAGACCACCTCAGCCTCTTTGCCCTTCTGATGGCAGTCGTTATGTGGGGCTACAGCAAGCTGACCATGTCGCAGCAGAGCGCAGGAAACGATCCGAGTGCGAAGTCTATGCAGTTCATGAGCGTCTGGATGATGCCTATCATGATGTTCTTCATCTGTAACAGCCTCTCATCCGGTCTTAGCTACTACTACCTCCTTTCCCAGCTCATCGCTATCATCGAGACCTTCGTAATCCGCAAGTGGGTTGTGAATCCCGATGCAGTAAGGGCTAAGGTTGAAGCCAGCAAGGGCAAGCCGCTGCCTAAGAGCAAGTGGCAGCAGAGGCTCGAAGAAGCCCAGAAGCTTCAGGAACAGCAGATGAAAAACCGCAACAGAAGATAACACAATGAAAACCACTGTTCTTTTTCTAGCGTGTGCTCTCGCAAGTTTAGCGGGGTGCACAGACAAGCCGACAGGTGTCGTCTATGAAAAGCCCCTTGAGAACCCTACAAAGGTTACTTTTACTCAGAGGCCGTTTACCAATATTGTTGACGTTACGTGGGTAGATAATTCAGAAAGAGAACAGGGGTATATCATCTGGAAGAGAGAGGGTAACAATCAGACCGAACTCGTTACTCTTGATCCCAACACAACCGAGTATACCATCACAAGCGGTCTCGCGGCCGGAGTGGAGTATGACCTCGGAGTCCAGGCTAAGGGCCCCTCGGTTGCGCTTAGCTCCCAGATCATCTATAAAACTCTTGCGGTTTTCGATTATAGCGAACTTCCGCGTATAATCATTGATCCGGAATGGTCGGTTACGCCTACTTCCGTGGCTTTGACTTACTCTATAGACAACTTTAGAGGCAAGTATGCCATCACACAATACGGCCTTTGCTGGAACGCCATTGATCAGTCTAAGGATCCTACCGTAGAGGACGGACATCAACACGGCCCGAAGACCGCTTCCGGTAAGAACATTACCCAGGCAATCACCTCCGCTTCGCTGGACTACGACAAGGTTTACAACGTCCGCGGATATGTAGAGACCGAAATTGGCGTTTCCTATTCCGATCCTATCCTCGTAAGGCTTGGTAACCCCGTGGAGCCTATTACCTTCGACTGGACGGAGATTACTCCCAGCGATTTCCCCTCAGAGGTGAAGGTCTACAAGACTACGGGCCAGGTCAACGGAAGGACAGTCAATTCATGGTACGCAATAGCTGATGTTACTACCGGTAAGGTAGAGTTCCGTTTCGAATTCGGAAAGTTCCTCACTCTTGAAAACTGGTACAAGCAGGGAAGTCAGGAGGCAGGTAACTTGGTGATGACAAACGCCGGCTATTTCAATATGACCACACACGAAACCGGTGATTTCTCCGCAGACAAAGGCGTTATTACTCCTTGTAAGTATGCAGGAACTCCCCACGGCGCTTTCGCAGTGGACAGAAGCCAGAAACCCTACGCTTTCTGGACCGCAAAAGGTGCCGACGACATTACATATTTCTTCAACGAACCGGAGCCCAATATCCTGAATGTCAATGAGTACGGAACTGTAAAGGAGAACTATCCGTCGGAGAATTTCGTATTCGAACCCTACTACGCGATGTGCGCAGGTCCGCTCCTCGTAAAGAACGGCAAGGTTGTTACAGACGTTACTAAGGTGGGCTCGGATTTCGTCCGCAATTACGAGCAGATCGCTCTGGATATCTTTACTAACAGTTCTACTACGCCGGACCGTACTGCGGTAGGTTATACTAAAGACGGCAAGATCATCCTCTATGTCTGCGACGGCCGTATTCCTTCCAGCAAGGGCGCATCTATAGTGGAACTGGCCCAGATAATGCTCGGACTCGGCTGCGAGGGAGCGTGCAACTTCGACGGCGGCGGTTCTACCGCGATGACCGTGAAGGGCGTACGTCAGAACTCATTGGAGTCAAATATGAGCGGCGGTACCGAAAACCGTTCAGTAGGAACTGTAATGGGCTTCTATCTTGTAAAGTAAAATGAGGACACAAAGTTCATATTCTTCCAGCGCTTCGCTCTTTCAGGGCTCTGCATCAGATATCTTTGGTACTGACCTGAAAGTACAGATAGCCGGCCTTCCCGAGAAGAAGGTATATGGCGTATGGTCTGAGATAACTAAAGAGCTCTCAGTTCTTGATAAAACCTTCAACAGGAACAATCCTCAGAGCGAGGTTTCTCTTCTGAACGCCTCCAAGGTCGATATCGAGACCAGCGAGATGATGAAAGAGGCGTTGAACCTTTGTGAGTCATATCTTATTCAGACCAAGGGCCTGTTCGATATCTCGAAGGGAGAAGACAAGGACATCGATTTCGACGGCTTTGTCAAAGGCTATGCCCTCCGAAGGATAGCCCTTATCCTGAAGGCGGGAAAAGTGAAGGATGCGTTTATCAATTTCGGCGGGACCTCGATGATGGCCCTCGGAAAGCATCCCTACGGCGATTGCTGGACTTTCACCCTTGAGGATCCCGAGACCGAAGATGAGATTCAAGAGTTTGAGTTGAGAGGGGAGTGCCTCAGCGTTTCAGGTAATACCTCCGAATGCAACGGCCATATAATCAACCCCCTCACACACAAAGTGTTCGAAGACGACAAACTATCCATCGTAAAAACTAAGGATCCCCTTGATGCGGAGATCCTCAGTATGGTTCTTCTTCTGGCAAATGACTCTCAGAAGAAAGAGATGTCATATAACTTCAAGGGAATAGAGACTTTCCTTATCTGATATTTCTGGAGACGAATTCGCAGAGTTCGTAGTATACGGCTTTGTCGTCTTCGTCGTTGGATTTGGCCAGCAGGTTAAATGCGTCTTCTCCCATATAGTATGAGAATTCGCGTTTCCCGTAGAGGCCGAATTCCCTGGCCATCTCCATATACTCACGGAATCTTCTACGATGACTTGCAGCATCCGAGTTGCGAGTGAGCAGGTCACTGTCCATCTCGAGTTCCATTGAGATGCCTGCAGAGGTTATGTGGTCTTTCATGGCGCTCTTTGAGAACCTTGCGTTCTTACCCCAGAAGTAGTTGGGCTGCATCTGTACGTAATCAAACTCAAAGGCTTTCCATGCGCTCCATCCATAAGCCTCGTAGTAGGGGATCCATGAAAGCGATTCGTGGACTGAATGGAGGTATTTGCTGATGGCGGGAAGGATTTCGTCCCAGCGGGTATATTCCGGGCCCCAGCCGCCGTATTTTTCTGTGGCTATGGCTTCATTGATAATGTAGAAGCCGGCTAACTCGATATTCTGATAGTGTGCTTTGTCCCACTTCTCCCTTACCTGGTCTATGTACCATTTAAGGGCCCTGAGCCTGTTTTCCGCCTTCGCGAAGTCCATCTTCTCGCCGTCCAGCGAACCCCAGTAGATGGTCGCTGAAGTAAGGCTGTTGTATTCCGCGTTAGGGATGGCGTCGGGAAGACACATGACCACCTTTCTGGTCTTGGGAGGAGCGCCGATTCGTAATTTGGCTTCTCCTACAGCATCGTCCAGTGCATCGAAACCTTGTCCAGGCTTAAACCAGTAGTCTATGACTCCCTGCCAGGTTTCTTTTGTCCCGGATTTACGGCCGTTTGCATTGGTGATAAGGCTGCTGCCGTCGTACTGGGTCATTACAAACTCGATGGCAAGGAAAGCGTCGAAGAGCCAATGCTCGACTCCTGAGGCGTCTTTATAGGTGATGTGGCGCTTGAAGCGTTCCAGGTCCCACATACCATTGGAGTAGCGGTGGGCGCTTCCTCCATAAACAAGATCGAGATTGTCGTAGGAAAGTATTGATGTCCTGGTCGCTTCCCATTCGAAGGGAACTGCACCTTCGGCGGTACTGAAAACGACTTTCTGGACGTTGCTGAACTGATTGCTGGAGTTGTAGGAAACGCAGTAGGCTATGTAGGCTGTACTTTCGTCGAGATTGTCTATCGAGATTGTCGTCTTCCTCGGATCTTTTACTGACTGATCAAAGCTGACGTGGACTCCGGAAGAGGCTATGGTAGTAGCGGAAGGAGCCTCCTCGTCTGCTTTGATACAAAGCGCAGCGGCGCCAGTGGAGTAAAAAGAAGAAAGGTTGATAGTGACGCCGCCGGCGCCGGTGCTCTCAAGATTTGCCTGGAGCACCGGCTGAGGGGCGCTTTGATCTTCTTTCTGAGGATTGCATGCCACCGCAAACAGCAGGGCAAGCATGAGCGAGGACAATACCGGTTTCATTTACATCTGCCAGCCGTTGATATAGAATTCCATCAGGTAGCCGCGTCCGCCCTGGTAGTCTCCGCTTTCTACAGGATACTTGGGCTCCATCAACTCAAGTTTGATGTAGCGTCCCTTGGTAAGGGCAAACTGGAGAACAGCTTCTGTTTCGGGGAGGGCATCCTCCGGCATCTTGAAAGTGAACTTCTCATACAGAGACTCACGGGTTCCGTTGTCGCTCGGCCACTGCTGCCAGCCTCCGTCGAAGGTTCTGGTTCCCTCGAAGGCGACCTTCCAGTCTGCTTCTTTGGTGGATTCGTTGTAGTTACGTCCGACAGAGACTCTGATATGACGGTAGTTATTCTGGTGGGTCTTGGAGTCTACGAGCCTGAAGCCCTTGAAGATGTATTCCTGGCCAAGGTCGATAGTGAAGGGGATAGGGAAGACATTGGGAGTCCAGAACCACAGTCCCATTCCGCCGCCCTGAGAAGGATCGTAGGAGAAGATACCGTCGATCAGTTTATCTGCGCTGTATCTCTTATACCAGTCGCTCTCGATATTCGGGTCTTCCGCCATCGCGTACTGAGAACCGTCGATCATCACCCATTCATCTCCGCTGCCGTCTATTCCGTCCATATTGGACCAGAATTCGGTAGGTGAGCTGGAAGGCTCGATAACGATTCCGCTCTCGGAAATAGTTACCGATAAGTTTGCGACGTTGATATTGCCGATTCCGACTCCTACCGGGCTGGCTGCGCCAATAACCACAGGGATAAGGATGCTCTTTCCGAAATACTTGAGTTCGTTTCCAGAGAACAGGGTCTCGAAATTAAGGGTGTAGGTAAAGTCTCCGTAGAGTTCTCCGGCCTTGATGACTACCGAGTTCTGAATCGTTGCAAATCCGTTCGGGGCCTGTACATACTCTTTTCCGCGGGCAGCGCTGATAGCAGGGATAAGGGAATTGTCTATAACCAGACTAAGAGTGACATCTCTTGAAGGAACTACTTTATTGATCGATACCTGGGCTGAGCCGGTAATAAGATCCAGGGTTCCTTCGGCCTTTGATTTGGTAAGTTCATCACCCTCCGGGAAAAGGCTCTTGATATCGTTCTGCTTAAGGTCGAGAGTATCTGCAGCAGAAGTCAGGGAGAAATTGGCCTGAGAGATATAGGGCCTGATCAGGATCATGGTCCTGAGCGAGTCTACATCTATAGAGCTTTCGCTAATCAGAACGGGGATTACTGCATCCTTGCCCTTGTTTGCATTGAAGAAACCGGCAGGCTCCCATGTAATCTGGGCTACCTTACGGTGTTCTTCTGCTGCGAAGGTGAAAGAAGTCTGTTCGGGCATAGTGAAGCTGCCGGCGGCAGCCGCTACGCAGGAAGTTCCGTTGGCGGCATTGTATGCAGCAATATCTGAATCGGATCCAAGCCGTATCTCTACTTTTGCGCCTGACTTGCCTTTACCGCTCTTGACAAGGCTGAGGTCGTAGTGGCCGTTGAAGACGGAGACTTCGTTGAGGGTTTCCGTAGCGGAAAAACCAATCTTTTCGGCTGGGAGCGCAAAATCAAGATCCTGCTTGCAGCCGGCCAGAAGTGTCAGTATGGGAAGTAAGTATAATATCCTTTTCATAATTGACTTCTTTTAGAATCCATAGTTCTGGGTAATGTTGGTCATCTCGCTCAGCTGGTTTACGCTGATAGGGAAGAGGTAGTCCCTGTCTGAGAAGGAAGGAGTGGCAACTTCCTGTCCGAAGTCGCTCGATACCCTCTGGTAGGAATCTTCATAGTTCGTAGCACATACGTGGAGAGTCCAGTTCTTGGTAGGGTATTCATCTTTAGCGATCATCCAGCGGCAGGCGTCGTAGTGGCGGAGAGCCTCCATACTGAGTTCCACCATTCTTTCCTGACGGATACACCAGCGCAGGAGCTCTTTATTGCCTACAATTTCAGGATAAGCCTCCTCAATATTGTTGAGGCCTACGCGGTTACGTACTTTGTTGAGATACTTGAAGGCATCTGCTTCGTTCCTGTCCGGCTTTTCGTTGCAGGCTTCGGCGTAGTTGAGGTAGATTTCAGCAAGACGGATCTCGTTGTAGACGGTCTTGTAGCTGGTATAGTCGGTTCCGAGTCTGAGGGATTTATCCGGAGTATACCACTTTCTCCAGGAGTAGCCGACGCGGGTAGGATTGCCTTCATTGCTCCAGCGTGAAGTACACTCCGGGCTGTCGTAGCAGGTAAAGCGGACCTTCTCGTTTTTGTTGGGCCAGTAGAAGCCGTTGGGAACGAGGCAGGCGTAGTAGCGGGGATCGCGGCCGATAGTACTGTTGTGGGCCTTGAAGACAGGAGCCCAGTCGGCATCCAGAGGCTGTTTGTAGCCTTCGGTGAAACCGTCTTTGACATATCCCGAAGCTTCATCCACTATGGGTTTGGAGTAGTCGTTCTGGCCCTGATAGCCCTTGACCGGATAACGGCCGGTCTCCCACATAGGGTAGGCGTCCACGAGCTTAAGCGAAGGGCAGATACCGCCGTAGCCCTGATATATGACATCGGGGATAAGAGGGCAGCTCGTAGCCAGGATAGCTCCACCCTGGAGCCAGCTGTAAGCGGAAGAAGTACGCCTCCACCAACCGAAGATGGTTTCGGAGTTCCATGGCTGCTGGAAGACGGCTTCATAGGAAGCGCCGCCGTCCTTGAAGGGATCTCCCGAACCGGTGACGGTCGCCAGAGCGTAGCGGTTGCCCTCCTCGGCGTAATCGATCAGATCCTTGGCGGCCTGAGCGGCTGTTTCCCATTTAGAGGGATCTGCTGTCTGAGGGAAGAGATAGTCTCCGTAGAGATTCTTCATCTTGCCTTTGTAGAGGTCGCAGCCGTTGTACAGAGGGGATGCAGCGTAAAGGGTTACCCTTGACTTGATAGCCATCGCAACCGCCTTTGTAATACGGCCCTGCCATTTGTCGGCGGATTCTCCGATTGAGGTTATGTCGTCCGGAAGAGCAGAGATAGCTTTGTCTAGTTCTTCCACCATAAACTTGACGTTCTGGTCTACGGTATGGCGGTCGATGGACTCGGGCTTGATGGCTTCATCAGGCCTGCGGTCTCCCCAGATGTAAACTGGACCATACTGGCGGAACAGGCAGAAGTAGTAGAACGCCCTGAGGGTGCGGGCTTCCGCCTTCATCGCGGCCTTGTCCAGTTCCGAATCTTCCATGTCGTTGTCTACATAATCGATGAAGATGGAACATTGGTTGATAGCCTTATAGTTCTTCTCCCAGTAGTTGAAATACTGCTCGGAGACGGGGGTGGAACTACCGTAATTTCCGGTCTTGAAGAGGTCGTAGTAGACCCACTGGTACCATGAGTAACGGGATTCGTCTGAACGGGCTACCACCCATCCTTCGCTGCCTACTATTTCTTCGTCGAGAGGAAGGTAGGAGTAGAGGTGTGAGAGGTAACGGTGGGTCGTGGAACTTTTACGGAAGATTTCGTCTATGTTCGCCTGATCCTTGAGTTCGACGGTAAAGTAGTCTTCGCAGGAGCCGAGTAAGAAGGCTGCTGCAAGTATTCCGAGTATATATTTAATCTTTTTCATTGCCGTCTAGAAGTTGAGGTTGATACCGAAGGTTACAGTACGCATTGTGGGGTACTGGTTACCGTAGCTGGCGGAGAGCTCGGGATCCCACAGCTTGAAAGGACTGAAGGTAAGGAGGTTGACGCCCTGGGCATAGATGCGGGCGGTGCTGAGTCCTATCTTCTTCGTGAGGGTCTTGGGAAGCGTATAGCCGATTTCGGCGTTCTTAAGACGTATGAAACTCATATCCCTCTGCCAGTAGGTCGAGGCTTGCTGGTTGTTTTCGATCTTGTTCATTGCAAGACGGGGATATGGAGCGTTGGGGTTCTGGTTTGCCAGCGTCCAGCGGTTTTCAGCGACATCTGCGAAGATCTGTCCGAGCTTGATGATCTGTTCGGATGCTCCGAAGAGGTTCTGACCGCCGATGATGCGGGTTACATGGTTCACGCCCTGGAAGAATACTGAGACGTCGAAGCCGTGCCAGCGGGCGCTGACTCCGAATCCGTAGTTGATTTCAGGAATAGTAGTATAGCCGATAGCCACTTTGTCGTAGGCGTCTACCTTACCGTCTCCGTTTATGTCCAGATACTTGATGTCTCCGGGACGGACCGAACCGAAGGTCTGGTCTGCCCAGTTGTCGATATCGTCCTGGCTCTCGAACAGACCTACAGCGATAAGACCGAACTGCTGGTTGAAGGGATAACCTACGAGGTTCTGGTATTCGTAGATCTGGCTGGGTTTGTCGTCGTAGAGCTTTTTGTTGCGGTTGAAGGTAAAGTTACCGCGGGCAGAGATATTCAGGCCGTTTGCGAAGGTGTGGTCATATTCGGCGGTCATATCGACACCCTGGTTCTTCATTCGGCCGAGGTTGACGTACTGCTCGATGTTGATACCCACGATGGAAGGTGTGGATTCGCGCTGGATGAAGATACCGTTGCGGTAATCGTAGAAGTAGTCGGCCGAGAACTTGAAGTGTTCGAAGAGTGAGAGTTCGAAGCCGGCGTCGAATTTGGTAGCTTCCTCCCAGGACACTTCGGGGTTGCCGTAGTCGCCCGTGGTGATACCGGTGACGTATGTACCGCCGTTGGTACCGAAGGTAAATCCTCCGGCTCCGGTGTTCATGGTAGTGTTGTAAGCGAAGCGGCGGCTTCCTCCGATCTGATCGTTACCAATCTTACCGTAAGAGGTCTTGAACTTCAGCAGGTCAACATATTCTTTAAGGTTCTCCCACCACGGCTCGTTGCTTATCATGTAACCGACTGCAAACGAAGGGAAGAAACCGAAACGGTGTCCTGGGGCGAAGTTCTCCGAGCCGTTGTAACCGAAGTTGAATTCTCCGAAGTAACGGTCTTTGTAGGAATAGGTCGCACGGCCGGCGATACCCATATTACGATAGGGGAAAGCGGCGATGTAGCTGCCAGGAACGTTGTTGGTCCTGTTTCTCATAGTGAAGAGGAACATTCCGCTTACGCGGTGAGAGTAGTTGAACAGACGCTCGTAATTCAGTCCTGCTTCGAGGTTGATGGTAGTACTGCTGTAGTTAGCCCTGCTGAGGGTTACGTAGTTAGTACCATCGTTGTAGGCTGAGTATTTAAGATTGCCTTCATCGTCGCGGCCGGTAGCGTAGTAGTAAGTTGAGTTGAGGTTGCGCGAAAGGGTATTTCCATTGTAGGCATCCCAGGCGAACTTGATGTTTGCGCTGAGTCCTTCTGTAATTAGATCGGAGAAATCCTGAGTAAGCGACAGGAGCGACTGAGCGTTCATGTTCGCATTGCGGGAGTAGCCGGTAAAGTTGAGCATGGCGTAAGGGTTGCGTCCTTTGTCCGGCCATGCAAGAGTTCCGTCCGAATAGATTGTAGGGGTTGCGACCGGGGTAGTATACATCGCGTAAGGATAGATATCCGATGTACTGGTAGCCGGCTGGTTCTTTGTGTCGTACTGAGTCGAAAGGGACAGCGCGAGGATAGTAGACTGGGTGATGTTTATGTCTACATTGGAGCGGAAACTGTATTTGGTGTACTTTATCTGATTGTCGCGGTTGTCATAGTTTTCGTTGCTCTCGACATTGAAGATACCGCCTTCATTGTAATAGGCGGCGCCAACATAGTAGCGTACTGACTTAGTACCTCCGGTGACGTTGAGGTTCGCTCTGGCGGTGTTGGCCATGGGCTTGAAGATGGTGTTCATCCAGTCTACCGAGGGATAGAGGTCCGGGTCCGCACCGCTCAGGTACATCTGCTCTTCGTATTCGTCTATAGCGGGAGCCGAGCCTGAGTCGATGAACAGTTCGTTGTAATAGTCTATCCACTGTTTCGTATTTGCAAGACGGGGGATCTTGACAGGCTGGGTTACGCCGTACTCGCTCTTGAAGGATACTTTGGGTTTTGATTCGCTGCCTCGGCGGGTTGTAATGAGGACGATTCCATTAGCTCCTCGTACACCATAGAGGGCAGTAGCGGTTGCGTCCTTGAGGATGGAGAATGATGCGATGTCTTCTACATCAACAAGGTCCATGCTTCGCTCGATACCGTCGACAAGGATAAGAGGGGAGTTTCCTGCACCGAAGGTGTTGACGCCTCGGATCCAGAATTCTGCGCTCGTACCAGGCTCTCCGGAGCGCTGCATAGAGACGATACCCGCGAGCTTACCGGCAAGGCTGGTAGAAAGGTTGCCGACCGGGCTGGCGAGGGCCTCCGAACTGATCGTAGAGATAGCTCCGATGACGCTGGCCTTACGCTGAGTACCGTAGGCAACGATAACGGCGTCGTCCAGCTCGTTCTCCAGGGGCGCGATTTTGATTGTAATCTGGGTCTCTTTTCCGGGCTTGTACTCTTCGTCTTCATAGCCGAGGAAGGAGACTACCAGGATATCCTGCTCAGATACCTCGATACTGAACCTTCCGTCGATGTCGGTCATGACACCTCGGGTACCACCCTTGACGAGGACGGCGGCTCCCGGTACGCCTTCATTAAACTCGTCGACCACCTTTCCTTTCACGGTATGCAGAGGCTGGGCAAAAGCCGGGAGCCCGACCAAAACAGCAAAAACTGACGTGAGAAGGAGCTTTTTAAAATAATTTGCCATTTATGATGGTTATTAGATGTGTTTGTGTTACGAATTTAATAACTTTGTAGAACTTCGACAAGAAAATGAAACATTATTTTTATGGTCTGTTGCTGCTTGTCCTGGCCGCAGTTTCCTGTACCGATCAGGAAGAGGAAACGGCTTACGGATTAGTCCACAGACTCTTCCCCAGACAATCAGATCAATTCGTCTTTCATCATAGTTCCGATACCGTCCAGGCTTTTGTCCTGTCTTCAGAAGCGGACAAAATAGTCATCTCGGCCCCGGACGCCGGGACGATGGCGGTAGGTCTGAATTACTACCTTAAGAACTGGTGTGATGTAACCGTGTCCTGGTACGCTGCAGATAAGGTGGAGATGCCCGAAGTGCTTCCTCTCCCCGAGGAGCCGGTACGGGTGGAGGCCCTTGTCCCCGAGCGTTTCTTCCTTAACTATTGTACCTTCGGCTATTCGCTGGTGTGGTGGAACTGGAAGGATTGGGAGAGACTTATCGACTGGATGGCCTTGAACGGCGTCAACCGGCCGCTCGCCATCACCGGCCAGGAAGCCGTATGGCAGAAGGTCTGGCGCGAGCTCGGAATGAGCGACGAACAGATCCGCGCTTACTTTACGGCTCCGCCCTTCCTCCCATGGCAGAGGATGATGAACATCGACCGCTGGATGGGACCGCTCCCTCAGAGTTGGATCGACTCCCAGGCCAGTCTTCAGAAACGCATACTCGAACGCGAGCGTCAGTTCGGGATGAAACCGGTCCTCACGGCCTTCAGCGGCCATATCCCGGCAGACATGAAGGACCTGCTGCCCGGCGCCGACATCCGCCCCGTAAGCCTATGGGACGGCTTTGGAGATGAGTGCCGGACCTATATGCTTCATCCGGACGACCCCAACTTCGCCCGTATTCAGGAGCTTTTCCTCGAAAAGCAGACCGAGATGTTCGGTACGGACCATATCTACGGCCTGGACATCTTCAACGAGGTCGATTTCTTCAACCATGGCCCCTGGGACCCGGAGGAGCTTTCGCGAATCTCCCACCACGTCTACGAGACGCTGGCGGCTTCCGATCCCGAGGCAGTGTGGCTGCAGATGGGGTGGATGATGTACTATGACCAGGCCCACTGGACTCCAGAGATTATCAAGGCCTACCTGGGAAGCGTCCCGCAGGGCAAGGTCGTAATGCTTGACTATTTCCTCGAAAAATCGATGATATGGGATTATACGGACGGCTTCTACGGCCAGCCGTACTACCTTTGCTTCCTCGGCAATTTCGGAGGCAACACGCTGATCGAAGGCAACTTCGACGATATCGGTCCCCGTATACGCAGGACCCTAGCCGAGGGCAGCCCGACCGGACTTGGGTGTACCCTCGAAGGCCTGGGAATATCCCCGTTCCTCTACGAATACGTTCTCGATCAGGCATGGGCGGCGCCGATAAGCGATGAGCAGTGGGTGGAGAAGCTCGCCGATCGTAGAGACGGCCGGGGAAACGCTGACGTCCGCAAAGCATGGGACATCCTCTTACACGAGGCCTATGTAACCCCGGCCGTCTCCAGTGCCGGCTCGCGCCTTTGTAACCGCCCGTCGCTCGATCCGGCCTCCAGCTTCCCGACATGGGCATATTCGCCCTGCGATCTCGAGGTTCTCGAGCGCGCTTTCTCGCTTCTGGCGGGCAGCGGCTGCCAGGGCGATGCAATCCGCTTCGATCTGGTCGCGATAGGCTCCAAGGTCCTGGAGAATCGTTTCGAGACTCTGCTGGAGTCTTTGCGTAAGGCGTACAAGCGCAAGGATATAACGGCGATGAGGGCGATATGGGAAGAGGCAGAAGATCTTATGGACGATCTGGAGTCTCTGCTGGATTCGGATCCTAGATTCAGGCTTCAGGAGTGGATAAATGATTCCCGGGCGATGGGAAATACCCAGGAAGAGAAAGACTATTACGAGCGTTGCGGCAGAACCCTGCTTGCTTCGTGGGGCGGGGCAGGCCAGCTTACGGACTACGCCGCGCGCCAGTGGAGCGGACTTTTCGGCGTCTATTACAGAGGCCGCTGGGAATTGTTTATGGACAAGGTGTTTGAGGCGGTCGAAAAGGGCGAGGCGGTCGACGAAAAGGCTTTCGCTGCCCAGGTGCGCGAGTTCGAGCTCGCGTTCGGAAACTCGGTAGAACCGCTGCCCGCCGCCCGTAAGTCCGATACTTATGAACTTTGCAGAAGACTTGCGAAATGATAGCTGAGAATCTGAAAGCTCTTAAGGCCCGCATCCCGCAGGGAGTCGAACTGGTAGCAGTATCAAAGTTCCATCCGCTGGAAAACATACTCGAAGCCTACGAGGCCGGACAGCGCATATTCGCAGAAAGCCGCCCTCAGGAGCTGGCAGAAAAAGTCAGCAGGATAGAAGCTGCGAAATACCCCGGTCTGGAGTGGCATTTCATAGGCCATCTTCAGACTAATAAGTTGAAAATGGTCCTGCCATATGTCTCTCTTGTTCAGTCTGTTGACTCGGTCCACCTCCTGCAGGAGATTCAGAAGTGGGGAAAAGCAAACGACAAGACCGTAAGCGTCCTTCTCGAAGTCCATATAGGGGCGGAAGAGACTAAGCAGGGCTTCCATGAAGAAGAGGTGATAGACCTTCTTTTCGATTCTGAGAAATATCCCAATATCCGCTTCTGCGGCCTGATGGCGATGGCCTCCCACACCGACGACGAAAGCGTCATAGACGCTGATTTCGAGAGGGTAGACGGCTTGATGGCTTATCTCGTAGATCTTTTCCCCGAACTTACAGACTTCAACCAACTCTCTATCGGGATGTCAGACGACTGGCAGCTTGCGGTCCGCCATGGCGCAACTATGGTTCGTATAGGAACAGCAATATTTGGAAACAGAAATTAAATTAATGAATACCAGACGACTGCTATTATTATTGGCCGTTGCCGTTTTGGGCTTGAGTTCCTGCAGGCAGAAGAACTCAACGATTATTGAACTTAAGTCCGAAGACGATCTGAGCGGCCTTACCGTCAGCTGTACAGCGGGAAACTACTATGAGCAGAAATACTCCCTGCGCCCGGACGTAAAGGTTTTTGCCACCAGTTCGGAAGCCGATGCGGTCCAGGCGGTGCGCCAGGGACTTGCAGATGTGTTTGTCAGCGACGAGGTCGCCCTTACTGAAGAGAGGCTGAAGGAGCTGGGAATGAAGTGTGCGCTGCGTGGAACCGAGGCATTTGATGTCGCATTCGGCATACGTAAGGGCAACGATGCATTCAGGGCCGAGTTGAATAAGTTCATAGCCTCATCCAAGGAAGACGGGACTCTTGATGCTCTCATCGCCCACTGGATTAAGGGCGGTCCGGCCGTTCCTTTCGAAGAACCCAAGAACCTCGACAAATCCAATCCAGTCCGTTGTGCGCTATGTGTCAACGTCGCTCCGGTATCCTTTGTGGGAGATGGAGGAAAATGGGATGGAATGGATCCCGAAATTGTAAGGCGATTTGCAGCTTCGATAGGGCGTCCGGTAGAATTCATCTACCAGGATGTAGGCTCTGCCAATATTTCCCTGCAGGCGGGAATGGTCGATATTATGGCTGCGTGTCTGTACGCTACTGAAGAGCGCAAAAAATCCATAGACTTTTCAGACAATTATTATCTCTGCCATCCGGGCTTCTTCACAAAAGATGCTGCAGCGGCGGTGAGAATGACCGTTTGGGACAGACTCAAGATGAGCCTTGTAACCGAACAGCGCTGGAAACTTATTACTGGCGGTCTGGTTAAGACGCTGGTTATCACTCTTTTCTCCATCCTTCTCGGAACTGTCCTTGGAGCCGGCGTGTGCGTGATGAAGCGCAGCCGCCGCAGATGGGTCTGCTCCCTGATCAAGGGGTATGGGGCTTTCATACAGGGTACTCCGGTCCTTGTCGTGCTGCTGATTATGTTCTACGTAATCTTCGCCCACTCAGGACTCAGCGGTACTGTAGTCGCCATCTTTACCTTCGCTCTCTTCTTCGCGTGGTCTTCGGGAAACATCTTCGACAACTCTATCTCTTATGTCCCGAAAGGCCAGACTGAAGCTGGTCTCAGCCTGGGTTTCACACCCTTCAAAACTTTTACCGGCATCGTGTTTCCCCAGGCTCTCAAGAGGGGACTTCCTATGTATGCGGGAGAGTGTGTCTCCCTGCTTAAGAGTACTTCAATAGTGGGATATATCGCTATAGTAGACCTTACGCGCGCGAGCGATCTTATAAGGAGCCGCACATTCGATGCGCTTATCCCTCTGCTCATCATTACGATTACATATTTTGTGTTGGCCTGGATTATAAGGTCCCTTCTCAACCTCCTCCTGATAAAGAAGTAATATGATTAGTATCAAGCATTTAAGCAAATCCTTCAAGAATCCGGACGGCAGCGTTATCACCGTCCTTAAGGATGTTAACTGCGATATAGAAAAGGGTGAGGTCATCAGCATCATCGGCCCCTCCGGTTGCGGTAAAAGTACCTTCCTCAGGGCAATCAATATGCTCGAGCCTCCTACCGGGGGAGAAATATGGGTAGACGGACAGAACATAATGACTAAAGGCTATCCGCTTGATCAGCTGCGCCGCAAGGTGGGGATGGTCTTCCAGAGCTTCAACCTCTTCAGCCATCTGACCGTACTTGAAAACGTCACATTTGCGCCCGTGCGTCTTCGCGGACTCTCCGAAGACGAGGCTAAGGAGGTGGCGATGGAACTGCTCAAAAAGGTAGGCATGTCCCAGAAAGCGGGCGTCTACCCGGACTCCCTGTCCGGCGGGCAGAAGCAGCGAGTCGCGATCGCCCGGGCCCTGGCCATGGACCCGGAGGTAATTCTGTTCGACGAGCCTACCTCGGCCCTGGATCCTACGATGGTGGGCGAGGTCCTCAGCGTCATCCGCCAACTGGCGAAAGACGGCCTTACGATGCTTATCGTGACCCACGAAATGCGTTTCGCCCGCGATGTCAGTACCCGCATCTTCTTCATGAAGGAGGGCGTTATCTACGAAGACGGAACTCCGGCTCAGATTTTCGAACATCCTGTCCGCAGCGCTACGAAAGCCTTCGTGAACCGCATCCAGAAACTGGTCTACGAAATCGAGAACGATGATTTCGATTTCCTTCAGATCAAAACCGGCATCAATCAGTTCTGTATCAAATACAATATTGCAGACAAGATCGAACTGGCATATGACCTGGTTAAGAAGATGCTGTTCGAACAGATGAGCGACTACAGGCCGCTTACGCTAAGGCTTACTCTTGCGGAACTCTCCGGAGAAACCGCTCTCGACTTTATGGTAGAAGGGCTGAGCGAATCTCCGCTCTCCAGGGAGGACAGTTCCATTGATGAGATCAAAGCCAAGGTTAAGCAAATAGTAGAAGAACCTACGGCAAGAGGTTTCAGAATCAAACTGATAATATAAAAAAAGGCGGCCTTTCGGTCGCCTTTTTATTCAAGTTGAGGTAATTACTTTGTGATGACTTTGGCCATCTCACAAACCTTGTTGCTGTAACCCCACTCGTTGTCGTACCAGGCGCAAACCTTTACGAAAGTAGGATCGAGCTGGATACCTGCCTTCACATCGAAGATGGAGGTACGGGCATCGCCCCTGAAGTCGGTGCTGACGACTGCTTCGTCTGTGTATCCGAGAACTCCCTTGAGTTCGCCCTCGGAAGCCTTCTTCATAGCAGCGCAGATCTCATCATAGGTAACTTCCTTGTTGAGTTCGACGGTAAGGTCGACGAAGGAAACGTCGCTGGTAGGAACGCGGAGGCTCATACCAGTAAGTTTGCCGTTGAGCTCAGGGAGAACCTTACCTACAGCCTTGGCAGCGCCAGTGCTGGAAGGGATGATGTTCTCGAGGATACCGCGACCGCCTCTCCAATCCTTCTTGGAAGGACCGTCAACGGTCTTCTGAGTTGCTGTTGCAGCGTGGACGGTTGTCATAAGGCCGCGCTTTACACCGAAGTTGTCGTTGAGGACCTTGGTAAGAGGTGCGAGGCAGTTGGTGGTGCAGGAGGCGTTGGAGATGATGGTCTGACCGGCATAGGTCTTGTCATTAACTCCGTAGACGAACATAGGGGTAGCATCCTTTGAAGGAGCGGACATGATAACTTTCTTTGCGCCAGCCTTGAGGTGAGCCTCTGCGAGCTCGGCGGTGAGGAAGAAACCAGTTGACTCGACTACTACGTCGACATTGAGAGCGCCCCAGGTGATGTTTGCAGGATCCTTCTCGCAGAAGACCTGAATCTTGTTTCCGTCAACGATAAGATAGTTACCCTCGACCTTGATGTCGTGAAGGAACTGTCCGTGGACAGAATCATACTTAAGCATGTAAGCGAGATAATCAGGATCGAGAAGATCGTTGATACCGACTACTACAATGTCCTTACCGAAATTCTCAACTGCTGCACGGAAGACCATACGACCAATACGGCCAAATCCGTTAATACCAAGTCTAATCATTGTTTTTAAAGATAAATATTAAGTGTTTGTAATATATCTGCTAAAAATTGCGACCCAAAGGTAAGAAAAAATAGCGAAAAACCATAACTTTGTGCAAAATACGAATGCGGATGAAGATTTTGATTACAAATGACGACGGATATCAGGCCAAAGGAATCCACGCCCTTGCCCATATCATGAAGAGATTCGGTGAGGTAACCGTAGTAGCCCCTAAAACACACCACTCCGGTATGTCGATGGCGATTTCCCTGGGACTGAGGCCTCTTGGGTTCAGGGATCTGGGAATAATCGACGGTACTCAGTGGTATTATCTTGACGGGACTCCTGCCAGCTGCGCCAAATTTGCAATCGATGAAGTCTTCAAAGACGGCCTTCCGGATGTAATCCTGAGCGGTATCAATCACGGCTCGAATGCCTCTACCGCTATGTGGTATAGCGGTACTATAGGCGCTGCCAGGGAAGGAGCCCTTGGGGGAGTCCCCTCAATTGCCGTGTCGCTGAACAATCTCCACGAAGACGCTGATTTCTCGGTAGTGGAGCAGTTGTTCCCCGCAATTTTCGAAAAACTGATGGCAAATCTCCCCAAGGATAAGATATTGGTTTACAATGTCAATTTCCCCGACCTCCCCGCAGATCAGATACGCGGGGTCCGTTCTACGACCCAGGGAAGGGAGAAGTGGGTCAACGAATTTGTCCCCGTCGCGCCCTCCGACCGCCAGGAAGGCGAGGCTTATTATGTGATGGCAGGAGATGTAGTTCCTCTGGATGACAACCCTGAGAACTCGGATAACTGGGCGGAAGACAACGGCTATATATCAATAACCCCTCAGAGTCTGGACAATACCGATATGGACGAGTATCGCAGACTTTTAGAAATCTTTTAAATGAAGTACTACCTGATCGCTGGAGAAGCATCGGGAGACCTCCATGCTTCAAACCTGATGAAAGGCCTCAAGGCCGAAGATCCGCAGGCGCAGTTCCGCTTTGTGGGAGGCGACCTTATGAAGTCCGTCGGGGGAGAATTGGTGCGTCATTATAAGGAGGGGGCGGCGATGGGCCTTACTGATGTCGCCAGGAAAGCCGGAGTTATACTTGGAGCGCTTAAATCGACTAAGAAAGACATACTTGAGTGGAAGCCGGACGTGGTGATTCTTATAGACTATCCCGGTTTCAATATGAGAATAGCCCGCTTTGCCCATGAAAATGGAATCAAGGTGTTTTATTACATCGCTCCAAAGACCTGGGCTTCGCGCGAAAGCCGAAACAGAAAGCTCAAAAAGTACGTAGACAAGCTCTTTATCGTTTTCCCCTTCGAGATTCCGTATTTCACCGAAAAGGGAATACCCTTTGTCTACAAGGGCAACCCGCTGGTAGATGCAATCGAGTCCGCGGAGTTCTCAACTGTCTGTGACAAGCCCTATATTGCCCTTCTTGCGGGCTCCAGAAAGGGAGAAATCAGCCGCATGATGCCTATCTGTTCAGAGGTGGCCGACAGGCTCCATTCTCTTCCTGAGTACAAGGATTATCAGATAGTTCTGGCCGGGGCTCCGGCCCGCAGCGAGGAAGACTATTCCAAATGGCTTGAGGGCAGACCTTATATCAAACTTGTCTTCGGCCAGACGTACAGTGTCCTGAAGGGAGCCAGGGCGGCAATTATCAATTCCGGTACCGCATCTCTTGAGGCGGCCCTGATCGGTACTCCTCAGGTAGTCTGCTGGTCTACATCGCCCCTTACCGCTTTTCTTGCACGTAAGGTATTGAGGGTGATGGACCATATCAAATACATCAGCCTGGGTAATCTCATAGTCGACCGTCTCGCTTTCCGCGAGCTTGTCCAGGAAGATTTTACGGCAGATGCCGTCCTTGCAGAAATCAGAAGGCTTATCGAAGACTCCGCCTACAGAGAGAAGATGCTTTCTGAATACTCCGAGATAAAGAAAGCCCTCGGAGGCGGTGGCGCTTCGAGGGCTGTCGCTCGGGAGATGATCTCCCTTATTTAACCAGCAATTTTGCAGTCAGTGTTTCCTGAGAGCCGTTCTTGAAAGTAACTTCGGCTCTGAGGGTGTGTGTTCCGGCCGTAAGATTGGCTGTAATGCCACCCTGTTTGTCGCCGTCATAATACCAGCTGACGGTTTTGATGGGGGAGGAGCCGGGGATCAGTTCGAAGAACAAGGTGTCTCCGGCCTTAAGATTCTCGGGTATGAGAATAAAGGCTGCATCGACCGCGGGAATCGAAGAGCTGAGGTAGTAAGTCTTGTCATTGTTGTCGTAGGCTTCTTTTCCACGAATCATATCCCACTGTCCGGATACAGTCTTATAGAAGAGTACGACGCGGTCTCCGAAGGTAACGTCTCCGGTTATGGTACACTGAATGTCGTCGAGTTTTACGAGATTGTATCCGCCCAATTCAAGACTGGATTCAGGACATACAAATTCCTTAAGATTGCCTTTCCAGTCGATCAGGCCGGCCCTGACGGCGCCGGAGTAAGCTACGTAGTATTCGGTATTGAAGATAGCGTCCGCCTTGAGGGTAAAGTTCTTGCTCATTATTGAGCCTGATTTGAGCGAAAGACCCTGGCTGGTCTCGCTCGACAGGTCGTAAATGAGAGGACCGCCATTTCGGGTAGTACTGCCGCTCTTGTTGGGCTCGACGCCGATAACCATACTCTGTCCGTAGGAGAAGGTGTATTTTCCGGGAATCTTGAGGGAAAGAGTGAAGAAGCCGTTGTTCTCTCCGTCCCAGCCCCAATTGATACGGATATAGTCTCTCGTATCGTAACCGTCGCAGACAAACTGGTGTCCACCTTCCTTGGCGTCATTTCCTGAGTAGATTATGGGCCTGTTTGAGTCAATTTCCTTCTCGACTAATCTTGTCCATTCTGCATCTGTATAGGCACTCCTGTAAAGAAGCTGAGCGGTAGGCGCATAAGACATATGGTTGAAGAGAGCATTGGCTATGTTCTCCGAGTAAGCTCCAGTTCCGGTGTTGTAGTTGTACATAGCTTCCACCATCACTCCGCAGTCGTGCATCAGTTGGGCTACTGCGGTTTTCTGAGCGCTGTTCTCCGAGCCCTTGTATTCCATCGGCATCAGGCTGTAGTCATAATTGTGTGAGTCGATGCTGTAGCTGTCTATCGTAACGTTGACGTTGTAATCGCTCCTATAGGTATATCCTCCGATAGTTCCTGTTCCGTGGGCAGGCCACTGGTGATACCTTATCACCTCGGCGATAGCGGTAGCGACACAACCGGTGACGGCTCTGTTTGTCCTGCCGTTTTCGGTGACCTTGGGACACTGATCATTGAAAGGGGAGTCCTGACCCCAGTTGGGAGTCTCAAGTACTTTCTGGCCGGCGGCCTTGGTCCTGTAGCCTGCTGTTTTCCAGAGGGCAGTGACCTCGGTAGAGGCTCTCTGCTTTTGCCGGCGGGCAGTAAGGATTTCGTTTTCGTAACCGCCCAGCCAGTTTTTCAGGTTGAGGGGAATACTTTCGGTCTTGAAACTGCCTTTGTCGCTGTAGGCGAGTACCGGGACAGCGGCGTCTTCGGCGGAGATCATAATCCAACCTCCGTCCTTTCCATTGAATATATAGAATGCGTCTGAAACGTATTCGGATTCTGTAACTTCAGCGCCGAGCCATCTGAAAGCGATAGTGCGGGCCTGATCTCTGTCAACAGTTTCTGCGAAAGAAATGATCGCGGCTGCAAACAGCCAGGCAAGTGTAATAAGTATCTTTTTCATCTTACTCAGTTGCGATAATGTAACCATAATCCTTGTTCTCGTCTACAGCCCAAACGAGCCCGTTTTCTGTCTTTATGGTGCTGGCTGTTGAGGAGTAGTCGGCTTCAAAGCCTGAAAGACCGAAGCTTCGGATATTGATAGTGTAGCTGTTGCCTTCCTGATTATAAGTCATGGGAGTCGTGAATTCGAACATTTCTCCCAAAGCCGGGTTCATAAGTCTCCAGCCCGCAGAGGTAGTTCCTGAAATGAGGCTGTACTGGTCGCTACCAGCCGCATAGGTACGGATGGGTGCGGCAGATCCATTCTGCATCCTGTAGACTCCGAGGTCTGTAAACTCCTCCAGTGTACCGCCGGAGATGGGTTCCAGATAGGAATAGTCCGGCAATTCCTTCCAGTCGGCTTCTACCAGAGTAAAGCTGATCGGCCTGCTTGCTTTGTTGGGATCCAGGGTGGCGAGTCTGTAGTTGGAGTACTGCTTGCCGCTCTTGAATTCGACCTTAGTATCTACCATTGCAGTGTACTCTGCAGATGCGGTCTTAAGGGTAAGTGTAAGGGTAGTTTTCTGAGGAGCAATGATAGCCTCATATGCGTCTACTCCGTCGCTTGAGGTAGCCGTATTGTGGGCGTGGATATCCACCTTCTCTCCGCAAACCCTGAAATCTACCTTGTCCATATTGAACTGCAGGGACGGGTAGGCTGTAAGGTAGACGTCTTCCAGCTTACTGCCGGAATCGTTGCGCACGTAGAAGATGAGTTTAGACATCTTATGCTCAAAATCGAATTTGACGGAGGGCTCGTTCACTGAGGCCTTGGTCTGGGCTACGAGCAGCCTCGAGGCTCTGAACGCTTCATCCGACCTCTGATCCGGCTCGGCGGAGAAGACTACTACGCCGCCCTCGTTGTAGCTGGCTGAATAGGGATGATAAGCAAGGAATGTTACTGCGCTGTCCGGCATGTTGACCGGCCAGTAAAGCTTATTGCCAGGGGCCAAATTCCCTGAGCCATAAGTCATTTTTACATTTATGTATGAGAGGGGAGAGTCCATCGACACTCCAACAAGATCTCCGTCACGGAGTATAGAACTCTCTGTAGTAAAAGAAAGTTGTTCGCCGTGTTTGACCCTTACATCGGTTTCGCGTTTGCAGCTCAGAACGAGAATCGCAAGCGCGACAAAAGGTATGATGTTTTTCATGGCCCAAAGTTAGTGATTTTTTGGATATTCTTATTAAATTTGAAGGTTGTATAGATTAGTAAACAGTATGAAACATTTTCTCGCAATCGCCGCCGGCCTCCTCGTCCTTTCCCTGAGCGCCGCCGCGCAGGCCCAGAAACCGAAGGTTAATTTCCCCGAGTACAAATTCACTACAATCAAGGAGTTGCCCGTTACTTCAGTGAAGAATCAGAAGAGCAGCGGAACCTGCTGGTCCTTCTCTACGATCAGCTTCATCGAGTCCGAGATTATCCGTATCAATGATATCAAAGACCCTGAGAAGTACCCTGACCTTTCAGAGTTTTTCGTAGTGAGCCACTCCTACTCGGAGCGTGCAGACAAATATGTGATGCTTGACGGAGCCCTCGCTTTCCGCGTAGGAAGCCAGGCGGAAGACGTCCTCCATGTAGTCAGGGACTGGGGTATCGTTCCCAATGTAGAGATGACAGGAATGAACTACGGAACCGATCTGCCCAGGCAGGCCGAGCTGGACGCAGTCCTCAAGGCCTATATGGACGCAGTAGTGAAGAACCCGAACAAGACTCTTACTACAGCCTGGAAGCGCGGTCTTGATGCGATTCTTCGCGAGTATTTCGGAGCATATCCCGAGAAGTTTACCGTAGACGGAGTTGAGTATACTCCCGAAAGCTACCGTGATGCCCTCGGTTTCAATCCGGACGACTATATTACCATTACTTCCTTTACACATCACCCGTTCTATACCTGGTTCCCGCTGGAGGTCTGCGACAACTGGCGTTGGGACGAATACTACAACGTCCCCATCGACGAAATGATGGAGATACTTGACCATGCCCTCGAAAACGGCTATACGGTCTGCTGGGGCGCTGATGTCAGCGAGCCCGGTTTCACCCGCGACGGTCTTGCGATCCTTGCAGACGTAGAGCTTACCAATGCCGGTTCAGACCAGGCCCACTGGGTCGGTTACGGCGAAGCGAAAGACAGCGTCAAGAAGCCCAAGAACGGATCCAAGACAAACAACGTAGTCGAGAAGGAAGTTTCCCAGGAACAGCGTCAGATCGAGTTCGAAAACAAGACCATGACAGACGACCACGGTATGCATATCTTCGGTACCGCCGAGGACCAGTGGGGCGCCAAATATTATCTCGTCAAGAATTCCTGGGGCGAGACCGGCAAGTACGATGGAATCTGGTATGCCAGCGAGAAATTCGTCAAGGCCCAGACCCTCGATATAATGATCCATAAGAGCGCTCTTCCGGAAGGCTTCTTTGAGAAGCATCCGAATGCCAAGAGATAAAGATGTCCCTGAAGAAGTCTATTCCTAATTTCATTACATCCCTCGGGCTCGCCTCGGGCCTGCTGGGAGTCGTCTTCGCCCTTGAGGACAATATACGTCTGGCGTTTCCGCTTATGATCGCCGCATCCGTCTTCGATTTCTGCGACGGCCTTGCGGCGCGTGCGCTGGACGCCTATTCCGAGCTTGGAAAGGAGCTCGATTCGCTCAGCGATATGGTCAGTTTCGGCGTGCTTCCTTCGGTTATGCTCTATAACCTGATGAAGACATGTACCTTTTCCTCGAGCGCGTGGTGTCTGGTTCCGCTGCTTCTGGCGGTGTTTTCAGGCCTCAGGCTTGCGAAGTTCAACGTCGATCCCCGTCAACACAGAAGTTTCGTAGGCCT
>Ga0247611_10002238_pt1 | contig 31995 bp, 20 predicted proteins | sample 177DNAGHGhighgp2_FD_192422 | JGI IMG/M metagenome (GOLD analysis project Ga0247611, IMG submission 192422) | Sheep rumen microbial communities from Palmerston North, Manawatu-Wanganui, New Zealand - 1770 DNA GHGhigh gp2 | ecosystem: Host-associated > Mammals > Digestive system > Stomach > Rumen... | reverse complement strand
GGACGGTTACTGACCTTCATTACCGAGTTGGTGAAACAGCACACATGAATATCTTCACCGGCAAGGAACATGATGGGCAAACCAAGATTTATATCGAGTGTGACATCCACAAACTCACAAAAACCGAAATGGTTTGGTATGAGACTGATTCCAAAGAGGAAATGGCCCGTTTCAAGAAAGACAGCAAAATAGACAATAACTGATATAACAACGTCATTTGAAGCATCAGTCGGTTGAACAACTTTTCCAAAATTATAAAAGTCAGGACGCGTACCAGCGTCTCATGAACAATAAATCAACGAAATCTAAGAGAAAATGAAGTGTTTAGCGAAATATTCGCTACATTTGCCTACGTTTACTGAAAGATAAATCGGAATTTATGGGTTACAAATACGTTTGTTTACGTTGTCGCAAGTGCTTCAGTGCAGGTACTGATTATACGAAGTTTAAGGACAATAAGAAATGTCCAGAATGTTCGGCACCCATGGCGCTCTTAAATGAAAAGTTTAAGGCTCCATCAAAAGAGGATTATACCCAGTGGGAAATCGTAAAGATGGTTGTTGATAATGGTTTTAATTATCAAACTATGTACAATCCAGATAATGGCGAAAGGATTCCTTACCCTAGAACAAAAATTGAGGCAGAGGAATTCATTCGAAAATATAAAAAGTAAATTCCTATTTATCGTTGCGTCTTTTCAAGGTCTAATCGGTTGAAGAACTTTTCCAAAATTATAAAAGTCAGTACGAGTACCAGCGCCTCATGAATAATAAATCACCGAAATCTAAAAGAAAATGAGTGTTTAGCGAAATTTTCGCTACCTTTGTCGATGAAACATTTTTTCTTCTTAATGACATGATACTGGCATTCTTCAGATACATTTATTATCGTACTCTCCACGCATTTTTGAATTTTGGGTGGAGTTATAGATTTTCATCTCACTGCTCTTTCAGTAATGTTGGGGGAAGTATATTATTCAATCTCATATCGATTGTATTATTATGTGTCTATTTGGCAGTTGGTCCGATTAAAGACGACACAGAAATGATGTATTATTCTATAGCGATTCCTTGTCTCTTGATAACATTCTTGTTAATGGGCAAAATAGTTATTGTTAATGATAATGACGATGACAAGTTTTATAATGAGCTAAACACCCAATATGGATGTGAAAATTATAGACAATTAAAAGGAGTTTTGGTATTTCTGTACTATGTTCTTACTTTGATAGTATTCATAAGTTTGGGTATATTAGTTATCTGATTATGTAATCGACAACAATACTACCGTCTTTTCACAGCATATACGGTTGGGCAACTTTTCCAAAATTATAAAACTCAGGACGAGCGCCAACGCCTCATGAATAATAAAATCGTGATTAAATGAGCGCATTGCCATGCTTGCATGAGCATTGCCGAGCGAGAACGATTTATCCAAATCACCGAAAAAGAAGAGAAAATAATGCCTAAACTTAATTTTTAAGTTAATTTATTTGGCATATTCAAATCTTGGCTTTATTTTTGCACCAAGATAACTTAAAAGTTAAGAATGAAACAGTTTTATCAGATAGATCTAATTGAAGAATATCCTAATGTGAATTTCTACAGCATCCGCTTGGAGGACGAAGAACTGACTGAACTGGAAAAGTTTTTCGAGAAATTCCCGATAGGGTGTGAATATGACGACGAAATTGATGTCATCGTAGCTTGGCTTGACAAGATAGCCGAGTCAGGTGCGCTTGAACGCTATTTTCGTCCAGAAGGTCGTTATGGCGATGGTGTGGGTGTGATCCCGATTGATGTTGGTAACAAAGTACGGTTGTACTGCTTGAGACTTTCGGACAAGATTCTTGTGTTTGGCAACGGTGGAGTAAAAGATGCTTCCACTTGGGAAGAAAGCGAGGAACTTGCACCATACGTTAAACTACTTATTGACACGAGTCGATTCATTTCTTCGCGGATTAAGAACGGCACGATTGTTTTGGTGGATAAAGAGATTATTGGAGACTTAAATTTTAGCAGAGATGAAACGGAGTAGAATAATAGACGAACGTCGCAAGCATGTTAGTGCCGAGACGAGAGAGCGAGTCGCTCTTTCATTCCAAATTGTTGACAGGATTCATGAAATTCTTCTCGCTCGTGGCCTTCGCCAAAAAGACTTAGCTATGATGTTGGGTAAGAGCGAAGCCGAAATCAGTAAGTGGATGCGTGGCACTCATAACTTCACGATTGACACTGTTGTTGCCATAGAAGAATCGCTGCAAGCACCAATTCTGCAAGTTTACCACGAAATGGAGACGGCATGATAGTCGCAGGATGAGCGCCAGCGCCTCATGAACAGAAAAAGCGTAATTAAGCGTGAGCGCTCCCCTGCTTGCATGAGCATTGCCGAGCGAGAACGATTTATCCAAATCACCGAAAAATAAGAGAAAAAGAGAAAAAAGAGAAAAAATAATAATAATGTATCATTGCAGAATGAACTAAAATCGAATTGAAAATGAGAACAAGGGAGTTTTTCAAACAAATATGGTTTGTCTCAGCAGATATGAGAATCAGAATTGCTGGTTTATTCATGTTACTTGCCATAGTGTGGTTTCCAATGGTAGGTCAGAATAGACTTGTGCCAGCTGTGCCAATTGACGATGCTGGAGGCGATGACCCCCATGGCGCTTATATGGCGGTGGTGAAGGATCATTTATTGCATGGCCAGTTGGATGACTGGGGCAATTATCCGTTGTTCATCTATATGTCACGCCCGTCGTTCACTGGAGAATATGTTCTAACGGGTGCCCGTGAGGGTAATGTGTTGACATTGACACAGGCAAAAGAAAACCTGTGGTATCATTTTAATGATGAAATAGAATCAGAAAGCAAAATCAAGTATTCACCAGAGTTGGTGACTACTTACTATGTGCAGGTACCAGACAGTGTGATGAACATGCTTCAGATGTTGGTAGAATCGGCCATTGAAACATCTTCCTATCTTTTTGAGAAACGAGGATTTGATGGTACGACCTATTGTTTTGAATCATCAGGCATTGCTGCAGAGTGTTGGAGTCCCAATGGACGTTGTGGAGAGTTGGTAAGGATTTTTGACCAATGCTGCCGTGCCGTCATGAACAACGAACTCGATAGTATCACAGTATTGATGCCACGATGCCGCGAGATGACTGCCAGTTTCAGGATGGATTACCCGATCGATTTATTTGCAGTTCAACAACGGATGGTGAAAGCGGTAAAAGGTCTATATGATATTACTCTAGATGATCCTTATAACTACTACTCTCTCTTACTTGAATCCTATCATGTGATTATGGAATGGGAAGGGGAAGATGAGGCTACTCTACAAGAACTCTGTGATGGGTTTAAGAAGAAGCATGGCGAGGATATGATGGCGTTCTCACGCCAATTGACCTGTGCTCATTTTATTGACGAGAGAATCTATCTGCATCCTGAAGATTTTGTGGACAAAGATTTCAACGATTTATATCAAGAGTTTCTCACTGACAAAAGCCGTTTTCTGCAAGAACACAAGGATACAAGGCTGAAGTAAGACTTGGTATTGATGACAAAATAGACTGTTTTGATAATCACATACTCTGTCTTTTCAAGGTTCACGCGGTTGATTTACCTTTGCGGCAAATCAACCGCTTTTCTTATTATTAGGGTGTCTGGCAAATAATGGCAAAAATCAATAAACAGCTGAATATCATTACCTTAATGTCCGTTTTGTGTTAAGGTGCTTCATCTTAAGCTCTTAGAACTGACAGGGTATAGGCAGGAGTGCAGCGAGGCGAATCCGAGTGCGACCCCTGCCTATACCCTGGCCGCTCCTAACGGAGCTTTTACCGGACAATAATATTGAATGAGGGTGTGTCATAATTTTCGATTGAAACATTGATCGAGATTCGCTCGAGAAATTTAAACAAATTATTTAAAAAATTAATATAAAAATTTTAATTGTTTTAATTTTAATACAAAATTTGTTTTAATTTCTCGGCCGTAGGCCGATATATGTAGCGACATTGCAATTATAACACAGCCTCTTCATATAAAGGGTTTTATGGGTAATCAACAATTTTTGTGGAGTATAGGTCACAAAATGATGAAGAATTTCTGTTTTGTGACTTATAGGCAACAAAAGTGGCTGGAATTGGTTTTTTGTGGAGTATGGGTAATGGCTTGAGGCGACAGTTCAAAAGAGTAAGAGAGCTGCAGGGGATTTGCAATTCTCGGAAAAAGGGGTTAACTTTGTGACCGGCAAACTAGAACAATTATCAACCTACAAATACAACGACCACTAACATGTACACGCAAGAGAACGGATTTTACATCGCTCACGGGCCTAACGGCCCGATCAGCATCCTGGGCAACATGGCCAACCGCCACGGCCTCATCGCTGGAGCCACGGGTACGGGTAAGACGGTGACGCTGCAAGTCATCGCCGAGAGTTTCTGCAAGGCAGGAGTGCCCTGTTTCATGGCCGACATGAAGGGAGACCTGTCGGGCGTGAGCCAACCTGGCAAGCTGTCGGGCTTCATCGAGAAGAGGCTGCCCGAGTTTGGCATGAAGCAGGAGGATCTCACCTTTGAGGGCTGCCCCGTCAGGTTCTATGACGTCTTTGGCGAGCAGGGCATCCCCATGCGCGCCACCATCGGCGAGATGGGCCCCGACCTGATGGGCCGCATCCTGGGGCTGAACGACACCCAGACGGGCGTGCTCAACATCCTGTACCGCATCCTTGACGAGAAGGGCATCCTGCTCGATGATGTCAAGGACCTGCGCAGCGCCCTGGACTGGCTCTCCAAGCATGCCAAGGAATACAGCACCCAGTATGGCAACGTGGCACCCGCCAGCATCGGCGCCATCCAGCGCGCCCTGCTGCACCTCGAGAACCAGGGGGCCGACAAGTTCTTTGGCATCCCGTCGTTCAATATCCAGGACCTGATGGACACCCGTGACGGCAGGGGAGTGCTCAGCGTGCTCGCCGCCGACAAGCTCATGCTGCAGCCCAAGCTGTACTCCACCTTCCTGCTATGGCTCATCAGCGAGCTTTACAGTACGCTGCCCGAGGTGGGCGACCTGGAGAAGCCCAAGCTGGTCTTCTTCTTTGACGAGGCCCACATGCTGTTTGAGGACACGAGCAAGGCATTGACCGACAAAATCGAGCAGGTGATCCGCCTCATCCGCAGTAAGGGAGTAGGTATCTTCTTCATTTCGCAGCTGCCCACCGACATCCCCGACGTTATCTTGGGACAACTGGGCAACCGTGTGCAGCACGCCCTGCGTGCCTACACCCCGCGGGACCAGAAAGCCGTCAAGGTAGCTGCCGAGACCTTCCGCGCCAACCCCGATTTCAAGACCGATGAGGCCATCCTGGAACTGGAAACGGGCGAAGCCCTGGTGTCGTTCCTTGACGAGAAAGGTGCGCCCAGCGTGGTAGAACGCGCCAAAGTCCTGTTCCCGCTGAGCCAGATAGGCGCCATTACCGAGGGGCAACGCCTCGACATCATGAACGCCAACCGCGACATCAACAACAAGTACAAGGAGGCACAGGACAGGGAGAGCGTGTTTGAGGTGTTCGCCCGCGAGGCCGAAGCCGAGGCCCGTGCCGCCGAGGAAGCCGCCGCAGCCAAGGAGGCCGAGAAAGAGGCTGCCAAAGAGGAGAAAGCCAAGAAGAAGGAGAAGACCATCTGGGACAAGGTGTGGAAAGCCGTCGTCACAGCCGTCACCGGCACCCTGGCCACCATCCTGGGCAAAACCGTATCAGACTCCATCACCGGCAAGAAGAGCAAGAACTCGAGCGTCAAGGACGCCGCCGGACGAGCCGTCAAGAACGCCACAACTGCCGCCACACGGCAAATCGTGCGTGACGTCCTGGGCAATGTCATCAAGGGAAAGTGATTATTAGGGTGCACAGGAAAAGCCCTTTAACGAGAAAAGGCCAATACACCCATAACGCAACCGCCGCCAGAAGAAGTCTGAGCGGCGGTTGCATGTTGTTTTATTGAAGATATTGAAGTTTTTCCTTTTTGGGTTGACCTTGTTTATCGGTCAATGATACTCACGTTTCTGCCGGCTGCCACTCGATAGCAATGGTCTGTATTTATCTGGTATGGTTTGTTTTATTATTAATGTGTGGCAAAAGTCGTTGTCTTAAATTAATTTGCAGCCGGCAGAACCTAGTGAGTAAAGTATCAACATTATTACATTAATCTTCTTTATTAAGTTATTGCGCAGGGCCAAATTCCTCAAAGCGGCCATCATTATAAAACACCATGATGTTGATCACACGCCTTGCATCGGGTGATGCCGCACCACGCTGAGCGCGTCCAGCGGTGCTGCTGCGCATGATGCTCTGGATGGCCTCATTCACCGTCGTGGGGGTAGCCATGCGCTGGGTGGGCTTGGAGGCCGTCCTGTAGCCCAGCGACTCGTCATCGTCAAACGAAATGGCCCGTTGTCCCATCTCGTCAACATGCCCTCCAGAGCCATTAGAGGAATCTGACATTTTGTCAGCAGCCTGTGGTTGCTCGCTACCCGAGTTGATCATCTCGCCATCACCGAACATGAGCCACATGACATTGAGGGAAGGATAAGCGCGATGGATCTTGCCTATCACCTCGTCACTCACTTTCTTGTTGCGGCCATTGAGCAGCTGCGAGAGCGTGGGACGGGGGATATCACATGTATCAGCAAACAGAGAATTGGAAATCCCCATTTGATCAAGAAACATTTTTAATCGCGTCACAATATCCATTTAAGAACAATTTTATAGGTGCGCACAAGTGCGCGAGAATCTCAAAAAACGAGCAGAAAATTTTCTGGCTCATAAATACGACCGAGGATACCCTCGAAAATCGCCCCAAAAGTCAAAATCGCACTGTTTACGTTTTTGAATTTTGAGATTGCAAATTTATAACAAGTTTTTGAACCGACCAAATTTAAAAACGAAAATTTTCAAATTTGCAATTAAATTTTCCAAAAATTGACAATTTCTGCAGAGATTTTAGAAGGGTCTATTTTACTTATACTAATACTTTAGTTTATATGTGCTATATTGCACTATATCAACTACTTAACATCAGCACAAACCACCGAATTTACAAATACGTACACCAGTCCATCGAATTATGTAGCAATACTTGAAGTTTTTAATGTAAAATGGTGTTTTTCAGTAATTTGTAGCATAATTAAAAATATGTTAATGCGATTTTTTGGCGATTTTGTAAACTTTACAAGCGCAAATTTCGATTTTTTAAGTGATCTGCACGATTGCAAACAGCGCCCAGGGGGTGAAAACTGGCTATTCACGCCTCTATCTCGTGGTTTGTAAACGCAAATAGAAACCCATTCGAGAAGGTGAATTCTGTGTTGGTAAAATACCAATTTTGGTTTTCTGGATGCTCAACTCGATTTCCTTGCGATATTTTCCAGCCCACCCTACTACGGGACAAATTTCAGAAATTTGAGCGATTCTAGCTAATTGTTGTATTTGTAAATTTTTGACAACTTTCTTTTATTTATCGCTACTCTACTTAGATATTGTTGGTCAATTTTTGGGGCATTTTATCGATGCAGAAAAGTGGAAAAACACCCATTTTAGGCCAATTTGGCCATTTTTAGGTATCTGAGAGCAAAAAACGGGGAAAAAGCGACTTTTTGACCAATTTATGGGTAGGGTCGTGAGCCATGAAAAATACATGTTCTATCCCACCCTACAAGCAATTAAGGGCAAAAATCGCAGAAAATCCAGAGGCGTTTTGTCGGAATTTAAGACCGCAAAACCACCCCTGTCAAGGCTAGATTTTGGGGCTGAAGGCGAAATTATCTGACCTGAAATCTGTGCAATTTTTCAAAAACTGCTCTTCTGCCCCACTCTTGCGGGACAAAAATCGGTCAAATATGTGTTCAAAAAATGGAGGAAAACTGATGCCACGAAACATCAAAAACATGACACGGCTTTACCCCAGACGGGGTCAACCGAACTCAAAAAACATGACACGGGTATCACCCCAAGTGGGGTCAATCGAACTCAGAAAACATGACACGGGTATCACCCCAGATGGGGTCGATCGAGCTCAGAAAACTGACACGGGTATCACCCTGAGCGGGGTCAACCGAGCTCAAAAAACTGACACGGGTATCACCCCGGATGGGGTCACTCAAGCTCAGGCTTGAGGAAACGGGCCGTGATGGATGTGGCCGATTGGGCGACTTGCTCGGGGGTGCCACTGGCGACTACCTGGCCTCCTCCTCGCCCACCCTCGGGGCCCATGTCGATGATGTAGTCGGCACACTTGATGACGTCAAGATTGTGCTCGATGACGATAACGGTGTTGCCCTTGTTGACAAGACGGTTGAGCACGCCCAGCAGCACCTTGATATCCTCGAAGTGCAAACCGGTCGTCGGCTCATCAAGAATATAGACGGTCTTGCCCGTGTCGCGCTTGGCCAACTCGCAGGCCAGTTTCACGCGCTGGCACTCACCGCCCGAGAGCGTGATTGAGGGCTGCCCCAGCTTGATGTAGCCCAAGCCCACATCCTGCAGCACCTTGATCTTGCGCAATATCGACGGTTGGGCATCAAAGAACTCCACCGCCTGGTTGATGGTCATATCGAGCACGTCGGCAATCGACTTGCCCTTGAACTTCACTTCCAGCGTCTCGCGGTTGTACCGCTTGCCGCCACACTCCTCACATGGCACGAGTACATCGGGGAGGAAATTCATCTCCACCGTCTTGTAGCCGTTGCCGTTACACTTCTCGCAGCGGCCGCCACTCGTGTTGAACGAGAAGCGTCCGGGCTTGTAGGCTCGGATCTTGGATTCGGGCAGGTTGACGAACAGGGAGCGGATATCGGTGAACACACCGGTATAGGTCGCGGCATTGGATCGCGGTGTGCGGCCCAGCGGTGCCTGGTCGACGGTGACCACCTTATCCACATGCTCCAGACCCTCGACGGTGTCATAGGGCATCGGCGCGGTGTGTGAGCGGTACAGTCGCTGACTCAGGATGGGCTGTAAGGTGGCGTTAACCAGTGTGGACTTGCCACTGCCGCTCACGCCCGTGACACAGATGAAGGTGCCTAGCGGGAATGCCACGTCAACGCCCTTGAGGTTGTTGCCCCGGCAGCCAGTCAGGCGCAGGAACTTGCCCTTGCCCTGGCGACGTTGTTTAGGCACCTCGATAGCGCATGTGCCGTTCAGGTAATCGGCGGTGAGGGTGTGCTGCTTGAGCAGTTCCTGGGGTGTTCCGGCAAACACGATGTTGCCGCCCTTGCGACCTGCCAGCGGCCCGATATCGATGAGGTAGTCGGCCTGCAACATCATCTCCTTGTCGTGCTCAACCACCAGGACGGTGTTGCCGTCGTCGCGCAGGGTCTTCAGCGAGTCAATCAGGCGCTGGTTGTCGCGCTGGTGCAAACCGATGGACGGCTCGTCAAGGATATAAAGCACGTTAACCAAGCGCGACCCAATCTGGGTAGCGAGCCTGATGCGCTGGCTCTCGCCGCCCGAGAGCGACGCCGAGTTGCGGTTCAACGACATGTAGTCCAGCCCCACCTCGAGCAGGAAGTTGAGCCTTGAGCTGATTTCCTTGACGATTTCGCGCGCGATTTCCCACTGCGTGGGCGTGACGTGATTGTGCAGGTCCTCGACCCAGTCACGCAGCTCGCTGATGTCCATCGCCGACAGTTGGGCGATGTTCTTGCCGTTGAGCCTGAAGTGGAGCGCCTCGCGGTTGAGTCGGGCACCGCCACACTCGGGACACACAACCCGCGAGAAAAACTGCCCCGCCCACTTCTGGGCGGCACTGGTGGCGGTATCGTCCTGCTGCATCTCGATGTACTTGACCAAGCCATCAAAGGTGAGGAAATAGTTGCTGGTGGAGAGTGTCTCGGTGCGCAGGTTCAAGCGCTCGTTGGTGCCGTTGAGGATGTCGTTCAACGCTTCCTCGGGCAGCTCACCCAGGGGAGTGTCGAGCGTGCAGTCATATTTCTCACAAATCGCGGCCAGTTGCCAAAAGATCTGGACATTCCTGTATTTGCCTAGCGGCAGGATACCGCCGCCACGAATGCTCAACGACATGTCGGGCATGATTTTCTCACGGTCGATGAGGTTGACATAGCCCAAGCCCTTGCAATGTGGACAGGCGCCCAGCGGCGAGTTGAACGAGAAGTTGTGCGGTGCCGGCTCCATATAGGACAGTCCCGTCGCGGGATCCATGAGCGAGCGGCTGTAGTAGCCCACCTCATCACTCTCGGCATCCAGCACCATCAATTGGCCGTTTCCCTGCTTGAAAGCCAGGTCAACGGTGTCGGCCAGGCGCTTGCTGTCCTTGTCGGCCACCTTGAGGCGGTCCACCACGAGTTCCACACTGTGGTTGACGTAGCGGTCGAGCTTCATCCCGAAGGTAATCTCACGCAATGCCCCATCGACACGCACGTTCATGTACCCCTTCTTGCGCAGGTTCTCAAACAGGTCCTTGTAATGGCCCTTGCGGTTCTTGACCAGCGGAGCCAGGATGTATATCTTGTGACCCTGGTAACGTTCCAGTATCAGACTCAGGATCTTGTCGGTTGTGTACTTGACCATGCGCTCGCCCGACAAGTAGGAATAGGCGTCGGCAGCACGGGCATAGAGCAACCTCAGGTAGTCATACACCTCGGTCGTCGTACCGACGGTACTGCGCGGGTTGCGGTTCACGGTCTTTTGCCCTATCGAGATGACAGGACACAAGCCGGATATCTTATCCACGTTGGGGCGCTCAAGTATCCCCAGCATGTTGCGGGCATAGGAGGAAAATGTCTCCAGATAGCGCCGTTGCCCCTCGGCAAAAACGGTGTCGAACGCCAGCGACGACTTGCCGCTGCCGCTCAGTCCCGTGACGACGGTGAGCTTGTAATGCGGTATCTCCACATCGATGTTCTTGAGGTTATGGACACGCGCGCCCAGCACCTCCACGCTATCTATATCTTGCCCGTTGAGTTTCATGTTATTCCTTAAATGTTAGTCGATGACCCAATCCTTGTTATACACGGTGTAACTGCGCTTGCTGCGGTAGAGCTCGCTCTGCTTGGGCACGCGCACCTTGTAAGTCTTGCCGCTCGAGTTGGTGAGTTTAGTCGAGCGTATCCACGGATTGGCTTCGCGCAGCTGGGCATAGGTGAGACCCTTGCCCTTGGCCCAATCGATCCAACTGGCCACGCTGCCTGTCACCTCGACCGTGGTATAGTCCACCGGTTGCCACAGGTTTTTGCGCGAGAAGCGGTAACCGTAGCGCTTGGGCGACTCCATCAACAGCTTGTAGGCAATGATGCGGAACACATAGCGTGATGTCTCCTGCACCAGATAAAGGTCAAACGAGCTGCTCACCTGCTGCTTGGATAATTCATTGGTAATGCGCTGCATACCAGCATTGTAACTAGCAGCCACAGTGGGCCAGTTGCCATATTTCTTGTAGGCGGACTTGAGGTACTTGCATGCGGCAACCGTCGATTTCTCGGGGTCAAAACGCTCGTCCACCTCATCGGTCACTTCCAGACCATAGTCACGCGCTGTGCCAGCCAGCAACTGCCAGGTTCCGGCAGCCTTAGCGCTGGAATAGGCATTATAGTCCATCGAGCTCTCGGTCACTGCCAGATACAGGAAGTCCAGGGGCACACCTTGCTCTTTCAAGATCTTGGCCAGCGCCGGGAAATAGCGGTTGGCGCGCTTGAAACACAGTTCGGTCGTGGTTTGCCCATAGATGATGCCAGTCAACTCTCGATCCAGGCGCTCGGCCATGTCCAGGCGGTCAAAGCTCACTTTCTCGCCTGCAAACGTGACGCTCATGGGGATATCAGGGCTGGCTGTAACGCCAAACACGGGGGACGACGCTCCCGTGCTTGACTGCTTACTATACTCTTTCTTGAGCTGAGCATGCATCACGACAGTTGATGCCATGAGCGCCGCAACAGCAAGCAATATGATTCGTTTCATTGGTCTATAATGTCCTTTCTTTTTCTCGTTTGATCAATTACCCATACCGCCTGTGCCGCCGTCCGTCGTGCCTTGAGCGCCCTTCTTGTATTTCAGGATGTTAATGTCGCCACGACGCTTGTACTTCACTCCGTCACTGCCCACGGCTGTCACCACATAGTAGTAAACCCCCGTGTCAACGAGTTGGCCGCGATAGGTGCCATCCCAGCCCCCAGCCGGGTCGGTGTACTCATACACAAGGTTGCCCCAACGGTTGAAGATCCAGCAATGGAACTCCACCAGTGACTTATAGGACACCTTCCACACGTCGTTCACTTCTGGTGTCGAGCCAGGCGAGAAGATATTGGGGCACTCCAGTTGGCTCTCGCTTATCGAGATGGTGTAGTAGTCATCGCCGGTCACGATGTCTTCGCCATAGGCTGGACAGGTTCCCGCCGCGTTATTCACCACATAGCGCATATAGTAGGTCCCCCATTCATCAAACGTGTAATCCACCACATCCTGGTTATATTGCAGAATTATGTTCTGAAACTCAGGATCGGTTGCCATTTCCCATGCACGATAGACAACGCCATCGCTCGGATAGCCGGTAAACACGATGTGTCGTGGCGCCGAGCCACTCAGTTCCGTGCTATTGCCCTCTCTCTCAAAGGGATCATCACGAGGATCCTGAACCACGGCACTCATCTTGGCGCTGAGTCCCACGAGATTGGGATCTTCGAGATCTGTTGTGCAGCCTTCGGCCTCGTTCCAGTATTCCAGAAATCGATCACCAGTCAACACGAACGTGTTGGTCTCGCATAACGGTGGTGCGATGCTCACGCCCTGGGCAAGTGAGGGAAACGTATCGGTAACCTGCACTTCTATCCATTTGGGCTCTGTCCCAGTTGTGTCCAACTCAAGTGTGTTGTACGTCAGTTTGAGTTCACGGTCCAGTACCCTGGGAAGGCCGTCGACGGTATAGAAAGTGATGGGGTCAGCGTGTCCGTCGATGATAAACGAGAGCAAGTCGCAAGATGAGTCCTCATTCAAGAACATGTCATTAAGCTCCATGGTGTAATCGGCATAATTCACCACCCAGCAGTAGTAGGGGTGGTTGTTTCCCTCCTGGATCTTGTAACCGATGTTAGGTATCACCCTATTCAGCGTGGTTCCCATTCCGTTCCAGCGGATATCGGTAACAGGCTCCATGACAAGGTTACCGTTATTATAGTAAAAACTTTCCCATGTTGCTCGTTCACCGGTCGAGGAGTTAAAGGTCATACCCACCCCATCGGTATTGTACACGACAAATATCTTATTCAAGTCGGTATTCGCCTCGGGGGTCACCTCATAGACAGGGTGGCTTCCTACACCGGTAAACGTCACCTGGCCACTCGCCGACAACAAGGCCAATGCGGCAGCCATGAGCATTATCATTCTCTTGTTCATATAGTGCGCACTTGTATTTCTTTTATATAATTCTATAACGTGCAGCCACGCTGGTTATTGCCCCGATCAAGTGGGAAGATTTGGTAACGCCACTGCCTAATAGATGTAGGTCATGACGGCATTGACGTCGTTGATTGTCACCTCTCCATCATCGTTCACGTCAGCACGGCCTTGATAGATGTCAGGTCCTCCCAAAATGATGCTGATGATACTGTTCACATCGACGATGTTCACCTCGCCATCACCGTTCACGTCTCCATCGGGCAGATAAAACTTCCAAGTGAGATAGCCGGGATCGCTTGAGCCGCCGTCAATATGGGCACGGGCGGCGTCCACGTTATTCGCATCATAAACCGTACCTTGCTCACCAACAAGTTTTTCACAGCCAGCAAACATATCGCTCGACTCGGTCACGGCATCCGTTCTCCAACTGTTGCCGACATAAATCTTTTCCAACCGTTTGCAGCCCTGGAACATGGTTTCCATGCTCCACACATCCCTGGTATTAAAGCTACTCAGGTCAAGGGATGTCAAATGTTTGCAGCCATCAAACATGCTTCCCAAGTCTTTTACGTTCCTCGTATTGAAACCTCTCAAGTTAAGGGACGCCAAAGCTCCGCAGCCCTGGAACATGTATTCCATCTCGTTCACATCATAGGTGTTGAAGTGGCTCAGGTCAAGACTGGTCAAGGATTTGCAGCCAGCAAACATATAACCCATATATTTCACATCGGTGGTGTTGAAACCCCTCAGGTCAATGGATGTCAAATGCTTGCAGCCATCAAACATGCCCGCCATGTCTTTCACTCGGCCAGTGGTGAAACTGCTCAAGTTAAGATAAGTCAACGTGTCGCAGCCAGCAAACATGCTTGCCATGTTTGTCACACGAGCGGTATTGAAACTGCTCAAGTCAAGCGATACCAAAGAATCACACTCATAGAACATGGCCCACATATTAGTCACACTATCGGTGTTGAAGTGAGTCACGTCAAGGGTCTTCAAAGAATTGCAGCCAGCGAACATTTTTCTCATGTCTTTCACCGAGATGGTGTTTAGATAGGTAATTCCATCGATGGAATCAATTTGATTCATTCCGCTAAACCAACTGTAAGTGGAAATGGGACGGGCAGCGACAAATGTGGAGTCAAATACAACCTGGGTGATACCCGCGGCAAATCCAGACCAGCCGGGATTGGTAATTCCCGTATTCAACAAATAGGGAGTGCCCGGCAGGGAGGAAGAGAGACGCTGGTCATCATGGCGGAATGTCAATGTCGTCTGGTCGGTGGAAATCAGAGCATAGGCCTCCCTCTTTCTACTCAGATAGCCTGGATTGGCGGTGCCTCCGTCGAAATGGGCGTAGGCGGCATCAACATGGTTCTCATCATAAACTGTACCTTGCTCACCAACTAGATTGACGCAACCGTAGAACATCTCGGCTGAATTGGTCACTGAATCTGTTGACCAGTCATCACTGGCATAGATTGCTTTCATATTATTGCAGCCCCAGAACATTCGTCCCATATCTGCCACATTAGTGGTGTTGAACGTTCTCAGGTCAAGAGATGTCAAGGATTGGCAGCCTAAGAACATGCCCGCCATGTTTGTCACATTCCTGGTATTGAAGCTACTCAAGTTAATGGAATCCAATGAACTGCAGTGAGCAAACATGGCATTCATTAGTGTCACATTAGAGGTGGTAAAACTACTCAAGTCAAGAGATGTCAAAGATTGGCACTTTTGAAACATGCCGAGCATATCCGTCACATTCCTGGTATCGAAGCTACTCAGATCAAAAGATGTCAAGGATCTACAGTTCAGGAACACACATCTCATGTATGTCACATTAGAGGTGTTGAAATTACTTAAATTAATGGATCTCAATGAAATGCAGTCAGCGAACATGAATCCAATTTTCTCCACCCGCGAAGTGTTGAATCCACTAAGGTCAAGCGAATCCAATGAACTGCAGCCATAGAACATGCCTTCCATATCGATCACCCTTGAGGTGTTAAAGCCGCTCAGGTTAAGGGATTTCAACTGTGCACACTCTTGAAACATGCTCATCATGTCTGTCACACTAGACGTGTTGAAGCCGCTCACATCAACGGAATCCAGTGACATACAACCCTGAAACATCCTCCTCATGTCGGTCACTGAGTCGGTTTTTAAATATTCGATTCCAGAAATGGTGTCAAGCTTTGACATATCGCGAAACCAGGCTAGAGTGGAAGTGGGACGGGCATCGACAAATGTGGTATCAAATACCACCTTGGCAATGCCGCCTCGGTTCTCATACCAATCGGGAACACTATCCACTATAGTCAACGAATAGGGCGTGCCCGTGCGGGATGAACGCAGGCTATCGCAGTAGAACGTAAGCGTGCTGTCGGCCTCGGTAAACACTGAGTAGGCCTCTTGAGCCGAGGATACAAATGATGTAAGCGTCAGCAACAGCAACATCAGGCATCGGCCCATGGATATTTTGAAATTTATTGGTCGCTTCATTGTCAAATGTTTATGGCTGGTTAAATATTCGATTGAAACTGCAAAGATAGTGAAAATTCCGATTAAGCGAGAACAATGAAAGCTTGTTTTCATTGTCGAGCGTGAGGAATTAATCCAAGCCGAACACAATGCCAAATTTATTTGAGTACTGTTGAGGCGCCGCCTATCATCGGCAAAAAATGATGGATGTACGCCTTCGACCCCACGCAAAGGCGCAAAGACGCTAAGATTTATAATATTGCTCGCAAGAAATCCCTTTTTTACATATAATTACCATGAATTTTTCATTAATTATATGATTCATTCTATTGATGTCCGGAGAAAGCTCCGTTAGGAGCGGCCAGGGCATAGGCAGGGGTGTAACGAGGCGAAGCCGAGTGAAACCCCTGCAATAGTCGATAGCATTGGTCTTAGCCCCATCGGGGCGGCAGTAAACCATTGATACACAGTCTGTCGCAACTAACGTGGCTAATGTTCGTGTGTGGCATTCAATTACAGGGGTTCCGCTACGCTACACCCCTGCCTATACCCTGTCAGCTCTATGAGCTTAAGAGTAAACCATTTAATATAAAACCACCATTAAGTTATTGAGATTCAATTTTTATTGAGCTTTGCCAATTAATTATCGGAAGCTAATGGATTAACTCACGTGAATTTTTTCCACACATTACGAGATTTGTAGCTATTCGTTCGACCCCACGCAAAGGCGCAAAGACGCTAAGATTTATAATCGGCTGCCGTAACTTTTTAAAACTACGAATTACACAGATTGAACTAATTGGCATCCGCGTTCTTAATTGCCGGCGAATTACACGAAATGGGCATCCGCTCTCTTTGAACCCACGCTAAGGCGCTAAGACGCTGGTGAATAAATAAGGTGAATTGCCCTACCCTTTCCAAAAAGGTGACAACTGTCAATGGCTATGTCACAAGATTCAACTAAATTTGCAGCGTAATCGATACACATTATTATATATAACACGACAATGGAACAGAACGAGATGATGAGCGGGATGCCGCGCCCGGAGCGTGCGGTGATGTATAAACGCGACCACAACTGCTGTCAGGCGGTGCTGCTGGCCTTTGCTCCCGAGCTGGGTTTGCCTCAGGAAAAATTGCTGGCGATGGGGGCATGTTTTGGCAGCGGCATGGGCTGCATGGAGGAGACGTGCGGTGCCCTGTGCGGTGCCCAAATAGCGCAGGGGTTGCTAAAATTTGACAACCGCCGCATGAACCCTCAAGCCAGCCAGTTGAGGGCCGAGTTTGAGCAGCGGTGCGGCGCTACCAAGTGCAAGGACTTGAAGGGCGTGGGCAGCGACCGCGGGGTGTTGTGCTCGTGTGAGGACTGCGTGCGCCACGCTGTCGAGGCTCTGGAAGATCTCCTGTGAGAACTCGGAGCGCTCCGAGAACTTTGAGAACTCCAACTCTCGGAAGGCCCTCCTACCAAGAGCGATATTTTTTATTTTTTAATTATCTAAATATAGCGGTTGTTTTGCAAGATTTCACTAATTTTGCAGTCCATTTAACGGGTGTTTTTTACTAGAAATATTATAACAATCTATCAAACATAGAGATACATCATGGGATGGTTTTCATTCACTCAAGAAATCGCTGTTGATTTAGGAACAGCCAACACCATTATCATCCATAACGACCGCATCGTCATCGACGAGCCCTCGGTAGTCGCTCTTGACTCCAAGACCAACAAGCCCATCGCCGTGGGTGAGCGTGCACGCGAGATGCACGGCAAGGTGCACGAGGGTATCCGCACCGTCAGGCCGTTGAGCGACGGTGTGATTGCCGACTTTAACGCTGCCGAGCACATGATTCGCGGCATGATCAAGAAGGTGAGCGCCAAGAACCACTGGTTCTCGCCCTCGCTGCGCATGGTCGTGTGCGTTCCCTCGGGCTCGACCGAGGTCGAGATCCGTGCCGTGCGTGACTCGAGTGAGCATGCTGGCGGACGCGACGTCTATATGATTTATGAGCCCATGGCTGCCGCACTGGGTATCGGCCTTGACGTGCTGGCTCCTGAGGGCAACATGATTGTCGACATCGGTGGCGGTACCACCGAGATCGCCGTGATCTCGCTGGGCGGTATCGTGAGCAACAAGAGCATCCGCACCGCTGGCGACGACCTCACCGAGGACATCCAGGAGCACATGCGCCGCGCCCACAACGTGCGCGTGGGTGAGCGCACTGCCGAGGCCATCAAGATCAACGTGGGTTCGGCCCTGACCGACCTGGGTCCCGACGCCCCCGAGGACTTCATCATCCATGGCCCCAACCAGGTGAACTCATTACCCCTGGAGGTACCCGTGACCTATCAGGAGGTGTGCCACTGCATCGAGAAATCCATCTCCAAGATTGAGGCTGCCGTGCTGAGCGCGCTGGAGCAGACGCCCCCCGAGCTGTATCAGGACATCGTCCACAACGGCATCTTCCTGACCGGTGGCGGCGCCCTGCTGCGTGGTCTTGACAAGCGCTTGACCGACAAGATCGGTATCGAGTTCCATGTCGCCGAGGATCCCCTGCACGCTGTTGCCAAGGGTACCGGCATCGCTCTGAAGAACATCAAGCACTTCAAGTTCCTCATGCGTTGATACTAAGGCATTAGGCTTTAGGTTTTAGGTATTAGGTGCATCAGTTCACCTAACACCTAATGCCTGAAGCCTAAAACTTAATAAAGGCACGATGAACAATCTGCTCAACTTTTTCGTCAAACACAGTGCGTGGTTCATATTCGCAATCTATGTGATTCTGAGCCTCGTGCTGCTGTTTAAGGATAACCCTTACCAGCAGAGCGTCTACCTGACCTCGGCCAACTCGGTGAGTGCCGCGGTCTATAGGGCACTCAACAATGTCACGTCCTATTTCCACCTGCGTGACATCAACGAGAGCCTGCAGGAACGCAACGCCGCACTGGAGACGGAACTGATTGAGCTGCGCAACATGATGAACAACATGGCGCTGCAGTCGCCCGACTCGCTGCGCCAGCCCGCCTTGAAGCAATATAGCTTTGTCATGGCACAGGTGATCAGCAACAGCATCGCCCAGCCCAATAACTACATCACCATCAATCGGGGCGGCCTTGACGGGATAAAGCCCGAGATGGGCGTCATCGACCAGAACGGCGTGGTGGGCATCGTCAACGTGGTGGGGCCTCACGCGGCACGCGTCATCTCGCTGCTCAACCCCCACATGAGGCTGTCATGCAAACTCAAGGGCAGCGGCTTCTTCGGGTCGCTGGTGTGGGACGGCAAGAGCCCGCAACTGGCCGTACTTGAGGAACTGCCCAAGCACATCACGTTCAACAAGGGCGACACCATCGTCACCAGTGGCTACTCGGCAGTGTTCCCCGAGGGCATCATCGTGGGTACGATCGAGGGACTGGCGCGTGGCATGAGCGACAGCTTTGTGTCACTGCGCATCAGGCTGACGACCAACTTCAGCCAACTGAGCAGCGTGCGCGTCATCACCAACAGCATGAAGGATCAGATCGACGCACTGCGCCGTGCCGAGCAAGGCATCGACACCGCTGCCAACATCGAGACGCGCCCCGAGATCAAGCCCGAGATCGTCGATGTCCTGCCCGAGGAGACAAAACCCGACAAACCCGTCAAACGTGATGAGCCAGCCAAGAAGACCCAGCCCGTCATGCCCGAACAGCCCATGCAACCCGTTGAACCCGAAAACCAGGGAGGAGGAGAAGACCAGCCATGACCAAGACCGTGATACAATTCATCGTGCTGTTTTTTGCCCTCATGATCCTGCAGCTGGTGTGCAACAAGATCGTGTTGTTCAATGTGGCCATGCCCATCGTGTTCATCTACCTGATCCTGCGCCTGCCCGTGAACCTACACGGCGGCTGGGTGCTGACCATCGCCTTTTTTACCGGGTTGCTGCTCGACATTTTCACCAACACGCTTGGCATGAACGCCCTGGCCTGCACCATACTGGCTGCTGTGCGCCGTCCGGTGTTCAACCTGTTCGTCTCCCATGAGAACGACATGAACATCCCTATCCCCTCGGTGGACTCGATGGGCGTGAGCGACTACTTCAAGTACATGGCGAGTCTGGTCACGCTCTACTGCACCCTGATTTTCCTCATCCAGGCCTTCACGCTCCACAACATCGTGCTCACGCTGGCACGCATCGCCGCCAGCAGCGCTTTGTCGATCATCATCATCTTTGGGTTGGACAGTTTAGTTAGCACTCGCCGTGAGAAAAGACTATAACCTCGAGAAACGCAAGTTTGTCATCGGCGGCTTTATCGTGGCTATTGTGCTCATCTACATCGTCCGCTTGGTGCAACTGCAGGTGCTGGACAGCTCCTACAAGGCCCATGCCGACAACAACGCCTTCATGGAGAAGGTCATCTATCCCTCGCGCGGACTCATCTATGACCGCAACGGCAAACTGGTGGTGTACAACACCCCCGAGTATGACCTGATGATGATCCCAAAGGATGTGACCCCCTTTGACACGGTGGATTTCTGCAACACGTTGCAAATCAGCCGCAGCGAGTTTGACCAGCGCTGGCAGGAGATGAGAAAAGGGCGCAACTACTCGGCCTTCACCCAGCAGGTGTTCATGCACCACCTCACCCCCGAGGATTATGGCCGGTTGCAGGAAAAACTGTACCGCTTCCCGGGATTCTTTGTCGTGCAGCGCATCCTCAGGCAATACAGCTATCCGGTCGCTGCCAACGTGCTGGGCGACATCCGCGAGGTCAACAGCAAGGACATTGAGAACGACGAATATTACCGTCCGAGCGACTACACGGGCGACCTGGGCATCGAGAAGAGCTACGAGACCTGGCTGCGCGGTATTAAGGGCAAGGAAATCCTCATCCGCGACGCGACAGGAAAAATCAAGGGACGCTATAACGACGGTGCCGATGATGTGTCGCCAGTGGCTGGCAACAACCTGAAATTGAGTATCGACATCGAGTTGCAGGCCTATGGCGAGTTGCTCATGCAGGGCAAGGTGGGTGCTATCGTGTGCATCGAGCCCAAGACGGGCGAGATTCTCGCGCTAGTGTCTAGTCCCAGTTATGACCCGGCACTGCTCATGGGTAAGGAACGCGGCAAGAATTACCGCGACCTGGTCAACAACAGACTCAAGCCGCTGTATGACAGGTCCTACATGGCGGCCTACCCGCCAGGATCGACCTTCAAGCCCACCCAAGGTCTCATTTTCCTGCAAGAGGGCATCATCAGCACGAGCACGCAGTTTCCCTGCCGCCACGGCTATATCAATGCCGGCCTGCGCGTGGGATGCCACGGCCATGGCTCCCCCATCTCGCTCAAGCCCGCCCTGCAGACGTCGTGCAATGCCTACTTCTGCTGGGGGTTCAAGTACATGATGGACAAGCGCTCCAAGTATGGCTCGACAGGCAAAGCCTTTGAGGTGTGGAAAAACCACATGGTGTCGATGGGCTATGGCTACAAGCTGGGCATCGACATGCCGGGCGAGAGCCGAGGCTTCATCCCCAACACGGCCTTCTATGACAAGATTTACGGCGAGGGCAAATGGTCAGGTCAGACCATCATCAGCGACGCCATCGGTCAGGGCGAAATCCTGGCCACTCCGCTGCAGATTGCTAACCTGAGCGCCACCATCGCCAACCGCGGCTATTACATCACGCCCCACGTGGTCAAGAACATCGAGGGTATCGGCGTGCTCAAGAAAAACATCGAGCGCCACGACACCGACATCGACAAGCAGTACTATAACGACATTGTCGAGGGCATGCGCATGGCAGTGCTGGGCGGCACCTGCACCCGAGCCAACATCCCGGGACTGGACGTGTGCGGCAAGACTGGTACAGCCCAGAACCCCCACGGCCGTGACCACTCGGTTTTCATGGGCTTCGCTCCGATGAACGACCCCAAAATCGCGGTGTGCGTCTATGTCGAGAACGCGGGTTTTGGTGCCGCATTCGGTGTGCCCATCGGCGCGCTGATGATCCAACGATACCTGCGCGGCGATTCACCTGGCCTGCAAGCCCAAGGTCGCGCTATGGCAAGCCGCCACACCATCTCAGTCCCCAAGGTCAAGAAGACCACAACCTCCGGCACCCAGGCCGACAAAAATAAGAAACAACCTTCAAAACCCGTGTCAAGCGATGGAAGTAAGGAATGAAGATGAGAATACTAACCTATTAGGGTCGGTAGACTGGTTCACCATCATCCTGTACCTGATCATGATCGTTGCAGGCGCGGTGAGCATCTATGCCGCCACTTACGACTATGACAAGGCAAGCATGTTTGACCTGAGCGAATACTCGGGCAAGCAGTTCATGTGGGCGGCCATGGCCTTCCTCATCGGTTTCTCGCTGCTGCTCATCGACAGGCGCATCTATGAAGCCTATGCCTACCCCATCTATGGGTTTATGATATTGTTGCTGATAATCACCATCTTTGTCGCGCCCGACATCAAGGGGTCTCGCTCATGGCTGGTGTTTGGCCCCGTGAGCCTACAGCCCGCCGAGTTTACCAAGGCGGCGACGGCATTGGCCCTGGCTAAACTGTTCAGTACATACGGCTTCACGCTCAACGGCTGGCGCAACTATGCCATCGCCATTGCCATCATCGTGTTGCCCATCCTGTGCATCATTCTGGAAAAAGAGACGGGCTCTGCACTGGTTTACACGGCGCTCATTTTTGTCCTCTATCGCGAGGGCATGTCGGGTTTCGTGCTGTTCGCAGCCCTGATGGCGGTAGTCTATTTTGTGGTGGTGCTCAAGTTTGCCGCCGCCACGTTCATGGGTATCCCGCTGGGCATGGTCATCGCCTTTATCCTGGTCATGACGCTCATCGTGGGGATGCTGCTGGTTTATTGCCGCTCGTGGATACTGGGGCGCAACGTGCTGCTGGGCTATTTGGCGGCAGGTGCGTTGGCTGGCGGACTGACGCTGGCAGGTGTTCACGTCAACGGTTATGCCTTTTTCCTCCCAGTTATTTTCTTGTCACTGCTCTACCTGCTGTGGGGCATGTTGCATGACGACTTGAAGAAAGTGCTCATCACCGTGTGCTTCGCGGCGGCATCGATCCTGTTCATGTTCATGGTGGATATTGCCTTCAACAAGGTGCTGGAACCGCATCAGCAAAAACGCATCATGGTCACCCTAGGCATCGCCGACGACCCCCGCGGCGCGGGCTACAACGTCAATCAGAGCAAAATCGCCATTGGCAGTGGTGGCATCATGGGCAAGGGCTTCCTGAACGGGACACAGACCAAACTCAAATATGTCCCCGAGCAGCACACCGACTTCATCTACTGCACCATCGGCGAGGAGAAGGGCTTTGTGGGCAGCGTGGCAGTGCTCTTGCTCTACCTGGCGCTCATCCTGCGCATCATCACCCTAGCCGAGCGCAACCACTCAACCTTCGCGCGTGTTTATGCCTACTGTGTCGCGTCCTACCTCATCTTCCACCTCACCATCAACATCGGCATGGTCATCGGCTTGTGCCCCGTCATCGGCATCCCGCTACCGTTCTTCAGTTACGGCGGCTCCTCGCTGTGGGGTTTTACCATCCTGTTGTTCATCCTCTTGCGCATCGACGCCGACCGTCACTCCTACGGCTCCTGGTAACCCATTGTCGTTTCCACAAAATGTTTTTCACTAAAAAATGTCGTTTCCGCATAATGTTTAATCTTTGCTGCCAACCATGAGCAGGGCCATACAGATGAAAAAATGGATGATCAGGTACAAGACAGTGACCAGAACGTTGGGGCGCGCATCGGCACCAAGTCCCACATCATGAATTTCCTCGATGATGGGCGGCAGGGACTCCACTTGATAGAGCGGGTCGTTCATGTACTGTGACGAGTTTTCTACTGCATTGACATACTTGTCATATCCCACGTAATTGTAGGCAAAGATGCGATGATAGGTATGGCACTGGTTGTCATTGCGGTGATCGGAAACCTTTTGTCGCAGTTTTTCCTGTGCATCGTCATCGGCCTCTTCAATCTCATCGCTATTTTTCCATCGGGTATAATAGTACACTCTGTCATCAAAGGCCAAATAAACGCCATGGCTATCCCTGATTGGGGCAACAACACGGGCTGTATATTTTCTCCGTCCCCTTCTCTCATGGGATAGACTCACATCATAGCCACGGCAATTATCCATCACATCGATTTCCTGCTCACTCATTATATACTCAGCATCGCCGATGCTCTCGCGGGTGATGCTCTTGCAGTGATGATAGGACGAGGTGGCCCGGTGGACATATTGATCAATGACAAAAAGCCCGCCGCCAATGCTCATGCCGAAAAAGAAATAGGCCACAAAACGATAGTTGTCCTTTTTAGGTATTGCACTGAACTGTTTCCTCAAGAGGAAAACCGTCATCACCACCCATGCTAGACCGACAAAGAAACCCATCGAGCGCCTCTGATACTTTAGGTCGGTACAATTCACGCCCCAACATAGCAGTGCAAATAAGGCCACCGACAGCAGTGAGCCCACCGTAACAACCAGGACCCTTTGCCACCCCTGTGACCAATCATGTTTCTTTCTTCCCATCATGAAAAAACGAATGATATTACTGCCGTTGGAGCCAAAGGGCAAAAAAGCGGTCATAAACTTGATAAGCACCCTGGGCATCCAAAACCAATTCCTTTTCCACAAGTGTGTTGAGGGCAGACCTTATAGAACTGGTTGCACCCAGATGATGTTGACTGATAAAGGATTGGCCTAAGGCTTGCTGTACAGACCCCTCTTTGGCAATCGCTCTCAGCAACTTAGCCTGGGTCGGAGTCACCAATCTCATGAATGTCTGGAAAGTAGCTTCATTCTCATCAACAACTCTTGTCAAAGTATCATCAATGACATCTAGCGAAATTAATCGTTCTCCTGACTCATATAAACAGTTCAACAATACTTGCACATACCACGTGTGTCCAGCGAGCTTTTGATACAGAAGCCCAAACACATCGGCATTCAATTGCTGTCCATGGTCCGACAGTTTCTCTTTAGCAAATTCGTAATAAGACTGTTCCTGTATTTCATACAGGTTCAGGATTTGTGTGCTCTGGTAAAATGGGCGGTTGGCCGAGGCGAACATGTTTTCCAACACATGACGTTGGCTACCCGAGAAAATGAAATGTACTGACGTGAGTTGCTGGATATGGGAACGCAACAAGGCTTCCACATTCCTGTCGCCATAATCAGCAATCGACTGAAACTCATCCATTGCTATGATGCACTGCTGACCAGACTGCTCCATATATGAAAATATTTCAGCCAAGGAGTGCTCAGCCCATTCCGGCTTGACATCCACCATGAATGTCGGCACGCCAGTTAATGAGTCAAAACTAAACAGTGGACGCAAAGACTTGAAAAAAGTAGTAATCTTTTTAATGACTTTTTCTTCGTTTGTGTCCAATGATCCCAACACAACATTGGCTAATTGCTCAACGAGAGACGCTAAACTGTCGGTTTTATATAGGTCCACATAATAACATTTGGCTTGCTTCTCGGCTTCCATGCGATGAAAAGCGTGACGAATAAGACCAGTCTTACCCATTCGTCGAGGGCTTATCAGCGTCACATTTCGTCCATTATGCAATGCAGATATGAGTTTTTGCGTTTCATGCTCCCTGTCACAAAAGTATTCAGGTGAGATATATCCCGTTAAAAGAAAAGGATTCGGTGGAGTGGATTTTTTGTTTGACATAATCTCTTCAATTTACTATCTATTGCGAATTTTTCGTTGCGAAAATTTCGTTGCGAAAATTTCGCAATGCAAAATTACACCTTAATAATTAGATATCCAAATCTTTGGGTATAAAAAAGCAAAAGTCCGGCTCTCACGAGTGGGACTTTAAATTTTATGAATAGAATCTGTATAGAAAAGTGCAATATCTCTTTTTCGTGCTGCAAAGTTCGCTATTATTTTTTTTCCCACAAAATTTTTTTGCAAAAAAATGCACATTTTTTCCTTAACAAGTGTTATTTGCCTATGAAAATCAATAGAATAGCCTTCATTCTCTACTCACAATAGATTCATTTTTCTCATCAAATGTGACCCTCGGTTTTAAAAATGGCATTAAATTTGCAAAACCTTTATCAATCAATGCAACGGCTGCTGCGATCATATTACCACAAGGCCAAAGAAGGCTGCGCCTCAGGGATGCTCAAGAATGTTTTCAGCATACCTCAGGGCTTGCATTACTGTTGCCTGACGACGGTGCTGTGCGCCCTGTGTGCAACGGGCACACTCGAGGCTGCGCCCGAGCTGCCCTTGTCGATGCCCAAAGAGGCCCTGGAAGAGGACTCTGTCAAGGTGAGCCTTGTCACGTTCTATCCCGGCAGCGAGCCCCATAACATCTGGGGGCACAGCGAGATACGTGTACAACAGGGTCCCATTGACCTGTACTTCAATTACGGCTTATTTGACTTCCAGGCACCAGCATTTCTATGGCGATTCATGTTGGGCAAGACCGATTACATCTGTGCCCCAATCCCGCGTGCTTATGCCACTATCGGGATGGAACAGCGGCGCATGGTCGAGCAGGAACTCAATCTGCCTCAAGACAGGGCCATTGCAGTGAGGGACTTCCTGTGGAACAATGCCCAGCCCGAGAATCGCACCTATCGCTATAAATTCCTTAGCGACAACTGCTCTACCCGCCCCCGCGACATCATCGAGATGGCTGCGGGCGAGGGGCTGCAATATCGCGCGATGGGCGACACTACTGTCACCTATCGTGACATTTTGGCACACTACTGCCGCAACTATGCCTGGGAACGTTTCGGCATCGACCTGGTGCTGGGTTGGAACATCGACACCGTGCTTGACCAGCGCGCCACCATGTTCATACCCATGCTGTTGATGGACGCCGTGGCGGATGCCACCATCACGACCGACAGCGTGTCCATGCCCCTAGTCAAAGCCACCACCGTGCCCATCGACAAGAGCACCGAGGGCAACGTGAGGCCGCCCACGCCGTGGTACCTCTCGCCCATGACCGTCGCTCTGCTCGTGCTGGCGTTGACCATCGCCGTGACATGCCGTGATGCAAGGCGCAGCGATGTGTCCAAGTGGTTTGACACGATATTGTTCGCCACTGGTGGCCTGGCAGGTTGCCTCCTATTCTTCCTCATGTGCTTCTCGACCCACGAGGCGACGTCGCCCAACATCAATATCGCGTGGCTCAACCCGCTGCTGCTCTTGCTGGCCGTGTTGCCCTGGTTCAAGAAAACCCGCCATGCCGCCCGCTGGCTCCACGCCCTGAATGCGCTCATCGTTGCCCTGCTCATGATGGCATGGCCATGGCAGCCCCAAGTGGGTAATATTGCCTTCTTCCCGCTGATGGCGGCGCTGGTGACGCGCTCGCTCACCAACGTGTGGCTCCTGGGTAAACCCACCCGCGGCCCCACCCGTGCATAAACCTTCTCTCCCCTCCACACACCTTTTCCTCACTCCCCAAAAACCGAGTTTTTGTGTCACATGGGTGATTTATACATTATTAATAGCCCATAATCGACCAAAAAACTATAACTTTGCGGTTTGAAAAAAACAAAATCAAATATAAAACAAAAAATGGGACTTAGTGACATTTTGAAATCATTGTTTGGCAATAAATCCTCGCGTGACCTAAAGAAGATCATGCCCATTGTCAACCAAATCAAAGCAATTTATCCCGAGATCGATGCGCTGGACATTGACGCACTGCGCCAACGCACTGCCGACATCCGCCAGATGCTTAAAGACTCGGTACAAGACAAACGCGACGAGATTGACCGCATCAAAGTCGAAATCGAAGCCCTCGACTATGAGGAGCGCGAGCCGCTGTGGAAGAAAATCGATGATATCCAGAAGGAGATTCTCGACGTCCTCGAGGATAAGCTCAACGAGGTGCTCCCCACCGTGTTTGCCATCGTGAAATCAACGGCACGCCGTTTTGCCGAGAACGAGACCATCACTGTTACCGCCACACAGCTCGACCGCGACCTGGCGGCACAGGGCAAGGACTTTGTGAGCATCGACGGCGACAAGGCCATCTACACCAACCACTGGCTTGCCGGTGGCAACGAGATCAAGTGGGACATGGTCCACTATGACGTGCAGCTCATCGGTGGTATCGTCCTGCACCAGGGTAAGATCGCCGAGATGGCCACTGGTGAAGGTAAAACCCTCGTTGCAACCCTGCCCGTCTTCCTCAACGGTTTGACCGGCAACGGTGTGCATGTGGTAACCGTCAACGACTACCTGGCCAAGCGCGATAGCGAGTGGATGGGTCCGTTGTACATGTTCCACGGCATGACCGTGGCTTGTATCGACAAGACCGAGCCCAACTCGCCCCAACGCCGCGATGCCTACAACTGCGACATCACCTTCGGTACCAACAGTGAGTTTGGTTTTGACTACCTGCGTGACAACATGGCCATGCGCCCCGAGGACATGGTGCAGCGCCCCCACAACTTCGCCATCGTCGATGAGGTCGATAGCGTCTTGATCGATGATGCCCGTACCCCGTTGATCATCTCTGGCCCTGTGCCCAAGGGCGAGGACCAGATGTTTAACGACTTCAAGCCCAACGTGGAGCGCGTGTATAACGCACAGCGCCAACTGGTGACCGGACTGCTCGCCGATGCCAAGAAGATGATGGCCAGCGACGACCAGAACACCGTTAAGGAAGGTACCCTGAGGCTCTTCCGCGCTTTCAAGGGTCTGCCCAAGTACAAGCCCCTGATCAAGTACCTGAGTGAAGAGGGTGTCAAGAACGCCATGCTCAAGACCGAGGCCTTCTACATGCAGGACAACAACCGCGAGATGCCCACCGTCACCGATCCCCTGTACTTCATCATCGACGAGAAGAACAACACTGTTGAGATGACCGATAAGGGTATCGATGTGCTCACCAAGGGCACCGACGACCCCGAGTTTTTCATCCTTCCTGACATCGCCGCACAGCTCTCGGCTGTCACTAACGAGCCCCTCACCGATGAGGAGAAGATGAACAAGAAGGACGAGCTGCTGGCTAACTACTCGGTCAAGGCTGAGCGTGTACACACCGTCACCCAGCTCTTGAAGGCCTACACCCTGTTCAACCGCGACGACGAGTACATCGTCGATGCCGAGGGCAAGGTGAAGATCGTCGATGAGCAGACGGGACGTGTGATGGAGGGACGCCGCTACAGCGACGGTCTGCACCAGGCTATCGAGGCCAAGGAGGGCGTGAACGTCGAGGCCGCAACCCAGACGTTTGCTACCATCACGCTACAGAACTACTTCCGCATGTACCACAAGCTGGCAGGTATGACCGGTACCGCCGAGACCGAGGCCGGTGAGTTCTGGGACATCTACAAACTGGATGTTGTCACCATCCCCACCAACAAGCCCGTTATACGTAACGATATGGCCGACCGCGTTTACAAGACGCAGAAGGAGAAATTCAATGCCGTCATTGCCGAGATCGAGGCCATGCGCAACTCGGGCCGTCCCACCCTGGTGGGTACAACCAGCGTCGAGATCAGTGAGATGCTGAGCCGCATGCTCAACCTGCGCCACATCCCGCACAACGTGCTCAACGCCAAGTTGCACCAAAAGGAGGCCGACATCGTGGCCCAGGCAGGTCAGTCGATCGACGGCAAGGGTGTCGTGACCATCGCCACCAACATGGCCGGTCGTGGTACCGATATCAAGCTGTCACCCGACGTGAAGGCTGCAGGCGGTTTGGCCATCATCGGCACCGAGCGCCACGAGTCACGCCGCGTTGACCGCCAGTTGCGAGGCCGTGCCGGTCGTCAAGGTGACCCGGGTTCATCAGTGTTCTTCGTGTCGTTTGAGGACAAACTCATGCGCCTGTTCGCTAGCGAGAGCGTTGTCAAGACGCTTGACCGTCTGGGACTCAAGGATGGTGAGGCCATCGAGAGCAACATGGTGACCAAGAGCATCGAGAACGCCCAGAAACGCGTCGAGGAAAACAACTTCGGTATACGTAAACACCTGCTCGAGTATGACGACGTGATGAACGCTCAGCGCAAGGTGATCTACACCCGCCGTCACCACGCCCTCATCGGCGAGCGCATCGGTCTGGACATCATCAACACCCTCTATGACAGCGTTGAGGACATGGTCGAGAAATTTGGTGCCGACGATTATGAGGACTTCCAGATGCAGGTACTCAAGACCTATGCCATCGAGCCCCCGTTCAACGAGGAGGAATATCGCCGCATGGACGATGGCAAGAAGCAGGAAATCTTGTATGACAATGTCCTCAAGGCCTTTAACCGCAAGATGGAACGTCTGGGCGAGGTGGCCGATCCCATCATCCAACAGATTGTGGCCGACCAGCAGGCACAAGGCATGGAGCCCCAGGGCCTCATCCGCGTGCCCATCACCGATGGCAAGCGCGTCTTTGGCATCGTCATCGACATCAAGGAGGCTGCCGAGACCCACTGCAAGAACCTGACCAAGGCTTGGCAGAAGGCCGTCATGCTGCTCACCATCGACGACAACTGGAAAGAGCACCTGCGAGAGATGGACCAGTTGCGCCAGAGTGTGCAGAACGCCAGCTACGAGCAAAAAGACCCGCTGGTTATCTATAAGACCGAAGCCTTCAACATCTTCAAGCAGATGGTTGGCGTCATGAACGGCAAGTCCATTGCTATCCTCATGCGTGGCCAGATTCCCGAGGCACCGCCCCAACAGAACGTGCAGGATCGTGAAATGCCGCAGCAGCGCCAGCCGCGCTACAGCGAGAATCGTGGTGGAGAGCCCGATCCCAGCCGTCCCAATGCGCCCATGGCCGGTAACCGTCCCCAGGGTCCCGTCGGTCCCATCCGCAACGAGGGTCCCAAGATCGGTCGCAACGACCCCTGTCCCTGCGGCAGCGGCAAGAAGTACAAGAACTGCCACGGTCGCGGCATAGCATAAGGCCATCAGAGGCTTTTTACAAAACACTTAGAGGCGTGCCAGTCCCACCACGGGATTGGCACGCCTTTTGTTATGTTTTCCTTGAGAGAAATTAGAAAAAAGAGTACTTTTGCTGGCAAATAACAAATCAAATCCTGAATGACTATGAGACTAAAGGCACAATGGTTGGTTGCTGCAGCAGTGATTGCGCTGTGCGGCATGACGACGGGTTGCAAGGGAAATGCCCAGCGCCCCGTAAACGGAACGATGGAAGAGGCTGTCGCACCAGGCGATGCCCCTCAAGCGGTAGTGGACCTGATGAAACATGTGAACATCGACGAGTGCTACGAGACGTTGATGGAGGACAAGACGACTGGCGTGAGCGTGTGGAGCCTGATGAAATGCTCTGACACCATCTCCAGCGAGGGCTACGGCATGGTCGTTGCCAAGGGTGACGTGAAGACCGCCCTGCCCCAACTGCGCCACGGCCGCATGCCGCGCACACGCTATGACGCCACTACAGGCGAACTGCTGATTGTGGGTGCTGACACCGAGGGCACGGGCGTCAACATCGAGCGGGTTTACATGCTGCGCTTTGATGAAAACGGCTATGCGAGCATCACCAACTCCATTGACTCCTACAAGATGCAGGAGGCATGGTGCAAGGCGCTCACCTACACTATCGACGGCCAGGACATCACTTTCTATGCCGAGGGTAAGCCGCTGACCACAGTGACTAACCACATCGAGGACATGGGCGGATTCATGGACGACGCCATCTACATCGGCGAGCAGATCAGCTACAGCATCGAGGGTCCGCTGACGGTTCATGTCACCCCGGGCGTGAACTTCGTCGTCGGCAAGGTGCTGCACTATGACGACATGCCCACCTTTAGCGCCACTGTCACCATGACTGAGAGTGGCCCCAAGTTGAGCGACTTTACCGTCGACAAGTGATTCCGCGGCTATCGAGCATCACTGCTATCAACTAAAGACGTTGGCACCCTCAGGTGCCAACGTCTTTAGTTGATAGGCTCTTTCCTTTTAATGAATCAATAGCTGGGCTTATTTTGGCTCAGCCGAAAAAAGGTGGGGGCAGATAGTTGTGAAAAGTTGAAAAATGCCGATATTTGCGGCATGGAGAGTAAACTATATGAACAATTGGCCCGTTTGGTTCTGCCCAAAGAGATCCTGGACC
>Ga0247611_10002237_pt1 | contig 31996 bp, 30 predicted proteins | sample 177DNAGHGhighgp2_FD_192422 | JGI IMG/M metagenome (GOLD analysis project Ga0247611, IMG submission 192422) | Sheep rumen microbial communities from Palmerston North, Manawatu-Wanganui, New Zealand - 1770 DNA GHGhigh gp2 | ecosystem: Host-associated > Mammals > Digestive system > Stomach > Rumen... | reverse complement strand
CAAAGAATAAGATTCCGACGATGATTATCATTACGACACTCATTATGACCGCACCGGTCGATAACTGGGAATAATCAAGATGCGTGAACTTGTTGTTCATGAAATGCTGAAGAGTGTACAACTTATCGTACGGATAGTCACCCGTAAGAAGATATTCCTCGCGGAATATCTTGAATGAATTTATGAGCGACATTATGGCCACAAAAAATATCGTGGGTCCGAGATAGAAGAGCCTTATCGAGAAGAACCTCCTTACTGCCCCCGCACCATCCATGACCGATGATTCGATTATCTCCTGCGGAATATTATTAAGAGCTGACAAAAACAGTATGATATTCAGTCCCAGATTCTTCCAAAGGAACAGCAATACCAATACCATCTGACCCATCTCATCCTTCATCCAGTCGATCCTGTCCATATGCAAGAATTCGGCAAGCCATCCGTTAAGGATACCGTTATAGCTGAAGAATACCTGCCACATCAGAACGACGGAAGCAACAGGCACCATCATGGGTGTCAGAAGAATACTCCTGAACATGCTTCTTGCAGGTATCTTAGAATTCAGGATAAGTGCTAATATCAATGACAGCAGCACCCCCAAAGGAACAGCTACAGCAGACAGTGTTGCCGTGTTCTGGGAAGCTGTAATGAATGCCTCATTTACAATGACCTTTGAGTAATTCTCAAAGCCGACAAAACTGCTGTTGGTGGCAGACTTCTGGAAAGACATCTTAACGAGCATAGCAAAAGGCACAAAGAAGAACAGCATGACGCCGGCAAAGGAAGGCAGGAGGAATCCTGTAGATATCCCCCACTCCTTTATCCTGCGTGCTGCATGATGCAGCTTCTTCTGTTTCTTTTGTTTAGCTGTCAGACTATTCCTGTCCATCATTTATTAACCGTAGTTCTCCTGAGCATAAACCTGATATCTTGAGTATAACGCATCTGCAACCTCTTCAACAGTCTTTCCCTGTGTATAATACGAATTGATCTCTTCCTTTGTGACAAGGTACAGGCCCCAATCATAAGAGAGGACTGAATCAACTGCAGCGATCTGCTCAAGGTACATGGATGCCATCTCATCAGTCAACGGTATTGCCGGACCGTTGTCGCACCATCCTGCTGCTTCACAGTCAGTTATGAACTCGCTTGAATACAGGAGCTTCTGTTCTCTTGTGCATGTGTCAGGGTGCTTTAGAACATCGATATATTCATTGAGGACTTCCTCACTTACCGGGATCCAGCCTGATGCACAAATACGTCTCTGAACATCTGCAGACAGCAATATCTTAATGAAATCACAGCATGCCTGTGCATTCGGAGTAGTTGCCGATACTGCCATAAGACATTCAGGATAAACACTATGGATAGAACCGCCGATTGAAGGGTATCCGACGAACGTCGGATAGTCACTGAATGAATTCGTCATGTATGCGTATGTGCTGACGCCTCCGACACTTGTATCGTAAAGAGATACTCTTCCGTTGCCGACATCTGACAGTTCCAGCATTGATGAATAATCCATATTCTCATATTCTTCCTCAGATACGCCCTTTTCGATAGCAAATCTTACGGCTTTAAGGATATTGTCATGCGTAAGGTCACCTCTGCGATAGATATCCGCCAAGTCAGATCCTACACTGTTATACATAAGATCGTATGAAGGGATCTCCATATCAAACATTTCCTGTCCCTGATTTGTCTTTGGGAGCTGATCTATTGAAATATTATTATTCTCGAATACGGTGCACTTGCCAAAGAATCCTGACAGATAATAGCCGGCATAAACCTGATAGATCTTGTTATCACTTCTTACCATCTTGTCGCTTACAAGGCTCCTGTCAAGATACTGACTTATATCCTGAACAAGATTGTTCTCGCCCATGTAATCGAAATCAAAGAATTCACCATAGAACATATCAGGAGCTTCTCCGTTGGCATATTTAGCCAGCAGTTGTGTCCTTATTGCTGATGACTGTTCGTCAGATTCATTAGGATACTGGTCAGTGAGATCATCGAGTTTGAGGAAGTACTGATCCTGAGATGTATTGTATTCATATGCTGCACTGTTGATAATAAAATCGTGCATAACACCGTAGCCCTGAAGAGTGATCTTTGTCCTGTCCGCAAGATTAAGATCAGAATCCACGGAAATGAGTGCAATCTCCGCTGCATCGATACTTGTTCCCTGATACAGATAATCACGGTAGAAATGTGTCTCATCAATGAATTTGTATGAAGTATCAGAATATCCTGTTGAACTGTACGAAGGAGGGTTTATGAGCATGTTGCCCTTGTCGGCAAGAGGAACAGTTGTCTTGTTTGCAAAATCGATCTTAACAAGATCATTACCGAATGAATCAGCACAATAATAATTATGATAGTCTGCACCATACCAGTTATTTATCCAGATATCACCCAGATCAGAAGCACTGCAGTGTTTCTCAACCGTTCCGGAACTGAAATCCAGCTTGAAGAACACGTCGCATCCTGCCTCGGAAGCAGGCATAACTCCGCCACCGCCAAACGATTCAATTTCCATTCCGTAACCATAATATTCTCCGTTCTGCTCGATAACGGCATTGATATTATAAGTACTGTCATCGAACCGAAGTTCATCAGTCACGTTTCCATCAGAGTCATAAAGTCGAACTGTATCACCTGCAAGAGTAACAAAGCCTTCATCTGTTTTTGCAATGCTACGGATACAGCCATAATCGGTGTTGTCTGACACGGCTTCCTGAATAACATTGCCGTCATAATCAAAGATTATATAATCGTAACCTCCGCCGGTTGCAGCAAGCTTGCCGTCACCAATGCCGCATGCGGCTTCAAAATTAAAATCACTAGGAACCGCAAGCTGTGATTCCTTCTCTATTTGTCCTTCGTAATTGCACAGATACAACCGGTATACAGCGCTCCAATCGGAACAATTTCCTGTAGTTTCAGCATAAGAGCGCCCAATGATCCCGGCTTTGTCCTCTGCAGCGAAAGTATAGATCTCATCAGTATGTCTCGGCAAAGTAACAAGTTTTGCCGAGTAATATGTATTCTTATAATCAGCTGAAGCAGAAGGTCCTTCTCCGCCGCCGGGTCCACCCTGCTGCTCTTCATCATCTTTCTTACACGAAGCAACTGACATAACCATGCTAAGTGCAATAACCAGTGCTAAGACTTTCCCCTTTGTACGCATACAAAAATCTCCCTGTCCTTATCATATTATGATAGCAGGAAGATGTATTATTCATGTATCATGATCCTGCTTCCGAGAGTATTGTAGCAATGAGATGTGTACAAGTTGTCACATAGAGGCAAAATATCTGTCAGATTTATCCATAATTTTCCTGTGCATAGACCAGCAGCCTGGAATACAGCGTATCTGCCACCTCTTCAATGCTCTTGCCCTGGTTATAATATGTATTCATTTCATCCCTGACCATTACCCACAGACCCCAGTCGTATACCTCGACTGTATCCGCCATATCAGCCATCTCCATGAATCTGCTGCACATTTCCTCTGTTACATCCACTTTAGGATAATGATGATCTGCATCCTGTCTTCCGTGGAGATCATATACTATCTGACTGGAAAACACGTTCTTCTGAGCATCAGTTCCCGCATCGGGATCCTGCAGGAAACCAAGGAATTCCTCAAGCACACTCCGGCTGACAGGTATTGCGCCTGATGCACATATATTCCGCTGGTTATCATCTGTCATCAAAGACTTGATAAAGTCGCAGCAAATGTCAGCATGTTCCGTGGATGCAGATACTGCCAGCAGGCACTGCGGTGTCATTGTATGAATGGATCCCCCGATGGACGGATATCCAACAAAAGCTGGTTCGCCGCCATATGTACAGATCATTTCGTAATAGCCCTGCATATTACCGCCTCCACCTGTAAGAAGTGAACACTTGCCATTTCTGATATCCTCAGGTACAGGAGGTTCATAATTGGTATATTGATAATCGGGCTCAGCACCTTCCTCTATTGCCACCCTAACAACTGAGAGCACGTTCTCAGGAGTAAGATCACCTCTGCGGTAAAGCGAACAAAGATCAGTTCCAAGTGCTCTGAAGACAATATCAGTTGAGAACACTCCACCGACGCGCTGCTGTCCGTCGGGAATATCAGGCAGATCCGTTATTGGCGTATTGTCATCATAAACAGACCTGAGCCCATAGTATCCCTGAAGCAGATAACCCGTAAAGACCTGATAGATCTTGCCGTCATCTCTAATCATCTTATCGTACACCGGATCATCTCCAAGGAAACTTCTCATATCGATAACCATGTCGTTCTCGCCCATATAGTTATAGTCAAAGAAATTTCCATAGAAGATATCAGGGGTGTCACCATTGGAATATCGCGCCATGAGCTGCAGTTTTGTCGTATTCATATCTTCTGCCGTCGAGAAAGCATAACGCTCGGTAAGTTCATCAAACTTGATGAAATACTCATCCTGTGAGACATTATAGTAGTAGGCAGCTTTCTTCAGCATCGGTTCACTTGTCACGCCCGCACCCTGGATCACGATAGGTGTCCTTTCTGCCAGATTGACCGTATCATCAGGAACTATGAGTGCTACCTCTGCCAGATCGAGTTCTTTTCCAGGGTAAGTATACAGGACATAAAAATGATGCTTATCCAACGTTCCGATAGTTGCATATTCATTTTCACCATAAGTTGCAGGACAGACGAGCATATTGCTCTTATCTGCGAGGATCTCAGATTTAAGGTTTTCCATGTCAACCTCAACCAGGCTTCCAGTGTTGAACCCATCCAGACAATAAGCATTATGGAAATCTGCTCCATACACACCATTGGGTTCATAGTATTGCGCTATTTCCCAAGGCGTGCATTTTTCCTCTATAGTACCCGTTTCAAAATCGAGACTGCAGTACCAGCCTTGTGATTCATTTTCAGACAGCATAACTGAAGCCAAACAATAGTACTTTCCACGTTGCTCGAAAACACCTCCGACGCAATACTCAGGCATACCATAAGGTCCCGGCGCAATATCTATCTCGTCTATCGGATTTCCATCATGATCATATCTAATTACACGATTAACGTAAGATACCAAGAAACCTTCACTTATCGGACAGACTGACCCTCCATAACAATCCGGATCATAGGTCTTTTCTGCGCTCTTTGTGATATTCCCCTGCATATCGAAGATGACATAGTCATATCCCTCCCCAACTGCAACAAATCTATCGCTGTCCAGCGCACAGACACTGTTTATATTGAAAAAATCGTCAACCGCAAGTTCACACTCAGATTCGATCTCGCCATCATAATTACATGTATACATCGTATATCCAAAGTGGCTAGTTTGTGTTGATTCATCATAAGTGTAATCTTCGGCAATAAGGTTTACCTTATCACCGTATGCAAATGCACGAACGCAACCCGTTCGCATCGGAATAGTCACCATTCTCGTTGAATAATATGTATCTGCATAGTCAGGATTACCTGCAACATATACATCAGTGTCACTTCCGGGTTCTGTCTCTTCAGATACATCTTTATTGCAGGATACAGATAAGAAAACAAAACATACTGTCAGCAGAAGTGAGGTTATTCTTTTTGTGACGCTCATAAATATGATCCTCCACTATAGGAATAAGAGAATTATATCAAAGAGATGTATCATAAATATATCATCAACCGTAATTCTCCTGCGCATAGACCAGCAACCTGGAATAAAGCGCATCTGCCATTGCGTCAACAGTCTTCCCCTGAGAATAATAAGACTGCAATTCTTCCGAAATAATACTGCCAATGCCCCAGTCATAAACGGGGACTGTATTAACAGACTCTAACTGCTGGAGCAAAGTATCAGCCAGATGAGGATCCATCGGCACTACCTCATATATTCCCCTGTCGATATCAGAGTATTCTTTCATTAAGACACCTTCATACATGAACCTTATATCTTCAGGGATTGATGACGGATCCTTAAGGTATCCCAAATGACGTTCATACACCGCCTTATTCACAGGAAAGCCCTGATACAATGCGACATACGACTGGAACTCATCAGACAGCATAAATGATATAAAATCACAACAAGCCTGAGGGTCAGGCGCCGAAGAAGATACAGCTACGAGCCCCTGCGGATCCATTACACGTACCTGCATCCCTGAAGACGGATAACCTACAAAGACAGGAATATCTTTAAGAACATACTGTATTCCCCAATAATCATTTGCATTGGAGGCACTTTCTTCTATCAGATCCGACCTATCAATTACACGCTGATAATCATCTCCTGATACTTCTGTTCCGCCGGCATAGTCATTCGTTCCATGCGACATGACCGTATTGACTATATCAGCAACATTCTCGCGAGTAAGACGCCCTTCCGCATAGAGATCTCTGAGATTGTATCTCAGCATTCCGTACAGAAGACCGTAGGATGTGATCGATAGTCCACCATCGCTTATGAGAGGCAATCTCATTAGTTCCTCTACAGTCAGGTCACCGTTTCCAAAATCAGATTGTCTTCCCCACAGCCCATGAATACGGAAAGACGAGAATACCTGATAAATGTGGCCATCGTTATCAGTCATCACAGACTTAACACCCGGAAAGATATCATTATCCAGTTCCAGATACGGACTCATGTCTATTACCATCCCGTTGCTGCCCCAGTAAAGATAATCAAACATGTTTCCGTAAAAGATATCGGGCGTATTCCCGTTCTGATAATTACTCATTATATCCATTAGGAATCTCATCTCTTCTTCCCTGCTGTTAGGCTGGAAGATACCGCAAGTCTGCAGTTCGACATAATACCTGTTCTGTGAAGTGTTATACAGATATGCAGCCCTTCTTATACTGTCATCGTGGAAAATGTTATTACCCTGTATGGTTATCTTCTCACGCTGTGAAAAGTCAGCATCCCGGTCAGCTGTTATCAATACAATGTCTGTAAAATCATAGTCTTCATAATGATAAGTCATTACGAAATGCTCTTTATCGAGTATGCACACCCAGTTATCGTCATACGACCACGGACAGGCAACTCTCGGAGGAATCTGCATAATGTTACTGCGCTTTGCAACTTTATATATTTCTCTGGCCTCAATATCAGTTTCCCAGTAATAGTCACTCCCCCAGAACAATTCGAACGCCGGACTGTTCCTTGTGCAGAAAACAAGATCACCGGCTTTACCAAATACACCTTCTCCATCATACATCGTCTGTTTTGTAAAATACTGCGTGCTCCCTGTATCAAAATCCAGTTTAAAAAAGCCAATCGCCGTACTCAAGAACAGATTACCCTTCTGAACGAGCATAAACGGTTCAAAAAGTTCCCCTGCATCGAAATCAAAATCTATCCTGGCAACTTCGTTGCGGTCATCATCAAACTTAATGGCACAAGTCTGTGAACACACCGCAAAACCGTCATCAAGGTCGATCAACGAATACACACTCCCTGCATCTTCACCTATCTCGATCGTATCAACCGTGTTTCCTTCATAATCGAAGAACTTGACTGAACTGCGGTAGATATCGATACCCGCCATATACTGTCCGTCTATATCTGTAATCGTATTATCCCTTGTCTCGTTAAGGTCCATATTATCTACCCTTCGCGAAGACAGCAGTTCTCCATCGCTATTGATGATACAGAGTCCTTCAAAAGGCTGAAAGTTCTCATCTTCAGACTGCATCATCACACAGATATCATCTCCGCGCTTGAAAACAGCAGTGCTGCTTGATGTGCTGCCGAATGGAAGAGTACACATTTTAGAAGTGAAATACAGATCGTCAACATTCTCATTGCCACACACATAATCCGGAGCACGCATATCGAGAGTGGAACTTCCGCTTTGTTCATTATCTTTATTACATGACATCAGCGGCATCAGAAACGACGCTGAGAGAATAATCGTAATTGCTGCACGGATGCACCTCATATTCCCACCACCTGCAAAAGAAGACTATTTCTTTTCTTATTATAACAGAAACTTATGCTAAAGATATCACATGTAAAAACAGATGTGAGAAAATGTAACTCTGATTCGTATTATCAGTGAGATCTCAAATATCACAGGAGGCACAGGGTTGAAGAATAAGGACGTGATCAGATTGTTTGATCAGTATTCAGATGATCTGTACAGATTTGCCGTTTCGTTCGTGGGGACCAAGCACGATGCTGAAGATATCGTGCAGGATGTCTTTATGAAGCTGCTCAGTTTGAAGATTAAACTCGATAAAGGCAGCGAGAAAACATATCTCATGACCATGACGGCAAATAAATGCAGGGATCACCTCAGATCTTCAGCCCACAAGACTAACGTTGATCTTGAGTCTGCTGAATGGGAATTGCAATACTACGACGGTTTCACCGAAAGGAATAAGGAAGTATTCGACGAATTGATGACACTTGAAGGCCAGTTCAGAGTTCCTATATATCTTCATTACTACGCAGGTTACTCGTACAGGGAGATTGCAGAGATATTGAACCTGTCAGAATCAGCTGTAGCGATGAGGATCAGCAGAGGCAAAGATCAGATGCGAATCAGATTGGAGGACCAAGAATGAAAGACACTTTTGATAAAGTGAAGATGGATGAATCCCGCAAGGATAATATACGCAGATCACTTACGAACAGCAAAGCAAAGACAGAACATCTAGGAATAAAGATAGCTGCAGCTGCTGCAGTCCTTTGTATCGCTGCACCACTTGCCGTTAATGCAGCCACGGGAGGAGAACTGATTGACAGGCTTTGGGGCAACAGTGGCAAGACAAACACTACCGAGCACACAATCACCTACATTGATGAGGGCAAAGTCGATGAAAATGGAAACGATATCTCATATCCGATCACTTTGCCAGCTGTTGAATATGTCGATGTAGATCCCGATACAGCAGACCGTCTCATATCAGGCAGGATCACAACAGAACCGGTTACTTGCACTGTCGGTGATGTTACCTTTACGATCGAGTCCGTTGTTCGGGACGGAATGGGTGTAGTTGTTGCCTATACGATTGAACAGGAAGGCGGAGTGGACTTTCTTGAATACGATCAGCTCTCGAACGAAGGAAAGGGTGCCTGGCAGAGAGATGACCACAACATTGAATATGAATTCATGGAATGCGGAGGCAAGACGTGGGTGGATCTTGAACGTTCAACACCTGATAAACTCTATTGCTGTGAATACATGTGTCAGAACAGTGAGGTTCACGCATCCGGTTCTTACATAGGCAACCACATTACATTTGTAGCTCGGGAACTCACAATGACAAGACATGAGATGTGGGATGCTATGGATAATGGCATCACTTCCGGCTTTATTCAGGATGAGCAAAGAATAACGATCCCCGTTGCCGATAAGCTCGACACCAGAAGTCTTACCAGTAATGTTGGTGATACAATTAAAATCTCCCCTATAGCACTGAAATGGGATACTTCAAGGACATTCACATTTGATAACGGAATACCAATGGCACCAACTGATTGGCTCAACTCAATCACCATAACCTATTCGGATGGTACAGAGTATACAGTTTTCGATGATTCTCACGAGAACTGCCAATACAGATGCGGCATTTATTCCGGAGGCGAGATAATTCTGTTTAACAGGCTTGTTGATATCGACAATGTCGCGAAGATCACTATCAACGATGTAGAGTTTACTGTATCGTAATCCGTTAATCTTATTGATCATTGCGGTAATACTCTAATGCACATCTCAACTTCGTCCCATTGTGGGACGAAGTTGTTATTATTTCAATTATAATTATCCTGAATAACAAGTTAGAAAATCGACTTTGCTCTGATTCAAGTGCCCCGACAAGGAAATAAACTGATTCTTAGATGTGAAAGCTGTAATATCCCGTTCCAAGGTTTTCCCCTCAGATAAGACGATTATACCATATGTGATTGGTTCTATTTCAGGCTGTAATGAACGAATTACTATTATTCACTTATGGAAAATTCTATGGCGTTCTCTACCCTATCCATATCTTCCGGAGAAGAACCAGCTGGCATGGGATTATCATAATCAACATGTAAATCATTATAAACTTCTGTTCCTAAAACAGTTACCAGAGTTCCTGTTTCGAAATAAAGACAATCATTTTCTACATGGATCCTGTGTCGATGTTCAACACAATAAAATGGCCATAAACTCTCATATCGTATTGTTCCGCCATCTTTCAAATATCTTTTTCTAGGGATAAGCATAAAAGCAGCAAAAGCAATTATCACCAAAATGATTATTAAAAACTTTCTGCGTTGGCTTTTCATATTTCCCCTTATTCGCTATTCTTCGTTTGGCTTATTCAATATGACTGTAATATCCCGTTCCAGCGATATCACTGAAACAAGGTTATTATACCATAGGGGCTTGGTTCGTTTTATTGCGATAAACCATTCTTTGTATTTTTCAATGAGTATACTGTAAAGCACAAAGATTCTAGTATGCATTTTTGGGTTCAATTAGTTTGTCTATACAAAAATCAGTATCAAGATTGAAATCTGCCATTATCTTTTGAATGTCAGACGAAATGGATGATTTAGCAATAGAATCTCGTGGCATAGCAACCAGCTGATATGAGACACCATTGTCCTTAACATCAAAACATATGATACCCTTCTTAACCAGCGAGGAACATTCTTTCCAAAGTTGCGTATTTTTCTTGATCCCATATATACGTCCAACGGTTGATTCAGGTAACTCATTCAGGAAATAATCGCATACGTATTCATTGTCCTCTTTGCTTCTACATATGAACTCAGGGATATTGGCTGAACCACCCGCAGTAAAACAACCAATGCAACCGTTACGGTCAACTGCAAACCACATTATGTCGTATATTTGAAGATCAATTTGACTATATCTCACTTTGTAATCCTTTCAATCTACCTAACAGCGCTCTTATTCATAACTAATCCCTGCCAATTATCACTCTGCGCTGATCAACTCCATAATATAATCCGCATCTTCACCTTCGAGCATCATGTATTTGTCATCATATTTGATCATAAGTCCTTCAGACCCCAGCCTGTAATAAAAGGAACACTGGCTCAGGTTATCATTTGAGCGGAAATCAATGTATCCCTTTTGATCTGCAATCGGGGTGTTTTCCGGCATAGTACCGGTTCCATTCTCTAGGATCAAATCGCGGATCTGTCTCACGCGCACGGAGTCGATCTCACCAATAGTGACACGGTGCGAATTATTCTCGTAGCATGTCTGTGCATATAATGGAGCCTCATTCCAATAGTATTCGATTATCTGCTCTGCCTGATCTTCTTCTGCATACAAAATATCTGAACTGTTTTCAATATTCAGGATATCCATATCCGTAAGATTATCTACCCTGTAGATAAAACTCGATATTCCATTGTCATCGACAACTGCACCCACCTTATCAGTTCTGAACCCGTCGCGGTATGTTATATTTGTCGGTGAATGAAGACCGATCAGAGGGATATAATGCTTTCCGTGCAATGTAAAACCGTCGCTAAAGTTACCAAAGTTATCGGAAATACTATCTACATGTACGAGATCATCTTCTGACAGATCAGAGATCCTGTAACGCTGGTACTGTTTTCCCGCAATCTGTGCAATACCCAATACTGAGACAGGGCCAACTGCCACAAGGAATCCAACGACTGTCAAAAGAACGGCAAAAACCTTAAGAACCGCGTGAACCTTCTGCTGTTTTTTCTTCCTCACTCCCCAGATAATGTCAAGAACTATACCAATGATAAGAATCCCAACTCCGATCAGAGTAATCACCAAAAAGGCGATAGCAAAAAAAGCCGCCAGTTCCAAGAAAATGCTCATCGATTACCTCCGGTCAGCCCTCACGGGATGCATTTATAAGCTCCATGATATAATCTGAGTCCTCAGCTTCTAATACCAAATACTTCCCGTCCATAGAGAGAATGATACCATTTGATGTTATCTTATAATCCACAGTGAACTTATCAATATCATCATTAGAAAAAAATGATATATGTCCCCTGTCAACAACAGCTACTATATCAGAGTTTGGATTAGTATCAGACCCTTCCATCGCAATTGTCTCGATTATACGTCTTATGCGAGCAGAGTCGATATTCTCTACTCTGGTGAATTGAGGAGAATCCATGTGACCGACACTGGCGCGGAGTGGGGCATTGTTACGATAGTAATTGATCACGTTGTCCAATTCGGTTTCCTTAACATAGACCCTGGAACCATTCTCGACATACAATATGTCCGTATTCAGAAGATTATCTACGCGATATAAGAGTCTGTGGCTGTTATCCGACCGCAGAACTATTGCTCCTACTTTGTTTTGCGTGAAAGAGTCATAAGACGTTGCAGAGTGAAGTTCAATGGCGCTAACATATCTTTCGCCATGAAAGATAAAACCATCAGTTATTTCTTCAATGTTATCAACATAAACAAGATCTGATTCAGACAGATCAGATATTTCATTTTGTTCCTTAATCTCTTGACTTGCGTAAAGAACACCTAAAGAAGCAGAAGGTCCGATGCCCATAAGAATACCGAGCACGGTCAGTATAACAGCAAATACTTTATGGACTTTACTGACGGTCTGCTGCTTACGGTTCTTTTTGGACCATGTAACATCAAGAACAATACCGATGATCAGAAAAACGAGACCAACTAACGAAATGATGATGAATAATAAAACAAGAACCGCTCCCGCTATTGCTACCATGTGATGATTACCTACTTATAAATTATTCGATCCCCATGCCTGGTACGGATAATTGCGATTTATTTGACTATATCTCACTTAGAATCCTCTCTATTACTCTATCAATTGTCCTTCAAAAGAAAACTCATATCTATGACTAACAGTATCATACCATGAAACAACATCGCTACATTCGAGCAATAAGAGTTCTTTACAAAAACAAATCATCGCTGCAATTAAGCCATTCTGCTGAAAGTCACATTGGTTATACTGGATGCTATTGATCCTAATCGCAATTACATCATTACTTTTGTGTTTACAGTACTTATCAATCATTTGAATTGCCTTTTTAATTGAAAACTGATCTTCAAAGCAAAGCTTTTCATTACAAACAACTACGCCAGGTTCAAATGATACCATAATACTGTCTGTCACTTTCTCCAGGCAGTCACAATCCTGCGGTTTTGCTAAATCCCCAACTATGGTAATAAATATACCGTACGGTCCAGATGTCATTTTATAATTGTATGTATGCATTTTATAAAGCGTTCATGATTCAATCAGTTTCTATCTTTATATAACAGGAACCATGTAATACGGAAGCCATATTGTATTTTCTTCCTGTTTTATTTCTCCATGGTGAAGGATGATACCTTTTCCTATACGCTTTTCGTATGTTTCTCTTAATTTTATAATTGAGCTTATGCTTTTGTGATCGCCCGATTTAACTTCGATTGGATTGATCTTGCTGTTCTTACGAATAAGGAAATCAATCTCCATCTCCGTTTTCTTTGTTTCCTTGTTGACTTTTTTGTAGAAAAAAGCCTTGTGACCGTTTGCTCGAAGGCATTGAGCAACCGCATTTTCTATGATCATACCCTCATTAACATGAAGTTTATCAAGCAGAATGGATTTGTATAGTTCATTTTCCAGATACGGGCGATCTTTATATGCCAGTGATATCAAGAGTCCGGTATCCATCATATAACATTTAAATGAGGGCTCTATGGTTGAGAGATTTAATGCGGCACTCGGATCATCTACATTATTGGCAATGTTAATAATCATAGCCTCATCCAGCCATTTGATTGGATCTTTATAGTCACGTATACGCGCATTAGGATCAATGTGAGACAGAATGTAGCGCTTATCGTGTTTTGACAGCTCAGAAGGGATTCGTTCGAAGAAGTTGGTTACATATTCCGGATTCTCTTCTTCCTGATCTTCCATATCCTGTTTATACAGGTTTATTATCTGCTGCTTGGCAAAATCCACCTGACCATAATCCTTACTTTCAACAAATGCGGTGACTGCCTGTGGCATACCACCTACTAACATATATTCACGGAAAGTCTTCATTATTGAACGATGCATTCCGCCCATAGGCTTCAATGATTCAATATGGTCTCTCAAAACTGGCATGATCATATCATTATTATTTGCCCATAAGAATTCTTCAAAATCCATAGGCAGAACATCTACGGGATACTCTTCCGATGGAATCAGTATCTCCTTACTTTTTTTTGTAATAGTTGCTAATGAACCTGTCTCAACATAATCATATCTGCCATCTTCTAGAAGAGTTTTTAACGCCTGTCTTGCGGGAGGAAAAAGCTGTATCTCATCCAGAATTATTAGTGATTCTCTTGGATAAAGCCGCGTATTATACTCAAATTGCAAAGTGTTGAACAAGGAGTCCAGATCACGAAGACTATCTGTAAACAGACGATTTATATCATCACCCGTCTGATCAAAACGCACGAGAATATAGGATCTATATTCCTCCTGGCCAAGTTTCTCAGCTAAAGTTGTTTTGCCGACACGTCTTGCGCCCTTAAGGAACAGCGCATATTGGGGCGTATATTCGCGTTTCCATTTAAGTATTTCCTGATAAACTTTTCGTTCAAACATTTGACAGCCTCACAATCGCGCATCGATATTCTGTGATGATTTTCACATTTGCGCCGAGTATTGTCAACCATTATTTCACAATTGCGCCCATTCGCTTAAAAACGCTCTGTCAGTTTCAATTATACACTATGCTTTGTCGGCATTATTGCGAGATGTATTTCAACGAGATTTGAATAATCTGCTATATTAGCCGGTCTGACATTATGACACTGAAATACTTAGTGTCTTTCGGGGTATCAAATTTGATGATAAGACATGGACCAATATCAATAGGCTTATAGGGCTCTTTATGAACTGATATATAGGATCTTGTTCCATCTTCTGCTTCAAATAATACCTTGTAGTCTTTGCTGTTGGGTTTATTATTGACTTCGTTCAAGTCCTTTATACTGCCACTCTGAACCCTAAATGCACCTGACTCGATCTTCTTAGAGGTCATTGGTGCGATCCAAAAATAGTTGGCTAAACAAAAAACTGCCCAAGAAACACACAGGAAAATGGCAAGCGCCGCTATAATCATAGAGTGAATATAGATTGCATTGCAATCAGAAGAAAGATAAAAGCAATCAAATAGCCAGCAAACAGTATCACACTCGCTTTCCGAATGTTTTTGCAACCTTTGTCAGCCCAAGACATCAATCTTACAGTCTCTTCCACCGTTGCTTTACGCAAATCAATATTATTCTCTTCCATGATGATAATCAGATTAAAACACTATTGACGAAGCCCGATCTCTCCGTCACCAGAGATTATACCTTGTACGTCAATGATTTTGCGAGTATTTATTTGAAAATTACTTCCATGTTTGATAGTGTCCCATTTTCTATATCAACATCAAATCGCCGCTGGTATGCATCAAAGACTCGGAGCTGACCTTCCTTTGTAAGAACAACATCCAGTATCAGAACAGGATTATTCAAGTAGTCTCCTATTCTCCAAATGACTTTGCCTTCATCATCAAAGCAAAACAAGTTTGAGAAAAAGATGACATCATATAAAACGAACGATTTGTTCTCATATACAATTGTCTTTTTTTGCTTGTAACTATCAATATTCATTATTATTCAAACTTAAAAATAGTCTCGACAAAGCAAGTGCTCTGTCAGATTAATTATACACTATGCCTAGTACGGATAATTGCAATATTACATCAATACAGATAAAACGGATTATACTCGTCTTCAGAGAAGCGACCTTCCATAACATCTTCTGCGGAGTGGTCCTCTGCATTTATCGGAGCCAGACGCTCATTCAATTTCTCCCTGAAGTCTTTTCTGTCAACGACTTCCATCGGGAAAACATAATTATAACGAAGGTTATTCTTATCTATGATAATGAACCATATATTGAACCTATCTAATTCAAATCTTTCTTCGTTATCAAACTCACTTACAAAGCCTGGGTCATACGGTTCATCGAATCTGTCGATCGCATACTGTTCATACGGCCTTCCCTGTTCCAGCTCATTATAGATTCCGAACTTCGCCACATCGTAAAGAGGGAAGATCTCTTTGCCCGGTATGATCAGATAACTGCGTGATAAAACGATCATGGTGTCAGGAGATGAACCCGTAACCATGTACGCATCGTATCCGGCCTTGATATCTTCGTACAGCGAATTCCTGCCGAACTCTTCGACTCTGATGTTAAAGAAAGGTATTTCAGGCTCTTCTTTCTTTTTGAAGATCTTCTTGAAGAACCCGCCTTCTTCCTTATCGTTATCATAGTTCCGAGTCTTCACAGCCTTTGTACATAACAATTGGTCAATGTTTATGTCCGTTACTTTCATAGTCTCCCCCTGTTCATCCCTAGTCAAGATCAAATATTAAAGTATTATGTTCTAACGCTTTCATTATATCAAGATTACGATTTCACAGTTCAAGAATCGCTTTCTTTGTTCTTTCCGTAACGGCAAATAAGTATTCTGACGGAACGGGGTCTTCTTCATAATTGACCAAGCCATTTCTTCTTTTCTCAACAGGATTGCGTTTCTCCCATTCAATGAAGTCTAAGACCAGCGTTTTCAAGTATTCAATTGAATGCCATTGAGAATAAAACTCTTGTGTTTTGCTCCATATCTCTTCTTTTGTGGTAACTGCTATATCTGCAGATATATGACCATATTTGATTCCGTCTGAGGGTATACTATTTATTATGATTCCCGGTCTGATATAGTACTGATCAGAACCATAAACACTCCCCTGAATATAAAACCTGTATGTAAAACTCTCGGTCGTTTTCAACCATGCGCTACCCTTTTTCTTAAACCCGTATTCTTTAAGCAGGGGGCTTATATATTCTATTAGTTCATTTTTGGTAACCATATCTGATTAAGATCCAATATTAAAATAGTCTCGACAAAGCAAGTGCTCTGTCAGAATAATTATACACTATGCCTAGTACGGATAATTGCGAAATAAGTGATTAGTGATGCCTTCTAACAGCGCGAAATAAATCTTCATGGACATATTTTATCACTTGCCGGAAATTCTAATATTCAAATGAATGAAGTAATTCTTCCGGTGTAGTAGAATTGATTAGAAACCTGACGTCTGTAACTAAAGACAGCGATTGACTGATATGGGTATTTAAAGGGGAGCAAAAGTGAACGAAAGTCAGCAGATGACATATTATGAATTGTTTGAAATTTCCGAAGATGCATCTCCGGCAGAAATAAAGCAGGCATACCGAAGCCTCATAAAAGAATGGCATCCGGATCTCAATCCCGAAAAGCCTGATGCTGCCGCAATTACGCAAGAGATCAACAAAGCATATGGCATTCTGTCTGATCCTCTCAAAAGGGCCCGTTACGATGAATACTTATCGTTTATACGTGCTAAGGTTACGGTTGCTAAAGAAGAACTGGAAGAAGCAGCATCAGAACAAGTTCCGGAAGATGACTTTGACGAAGATTATAGCGGCATGTCTTTCGAGGACTACGTGAAAAATGTTGCCGGCGAATCATATTCAACATATCAGGATGCATTTACAGATGAAAACCGCAAGTTTGATGAGGATGGCTATAAGAAATACGTCAAGAAAAAGGGCTCGGTAATGGATAAGCAGGTAAACAATCCTGCCTTGATTCTTATCGGATTTGCTGCTTGCCTGACTTCAATGCTGTTTTTAAACAGAAACGGATTATTTCCCGAGATAGATTCAAATACCAGATTAATCTTTCCGATAGCTTTGTTAGTTATAACTGTGATCGCAACAGTTTTCGAGGTCCGCAAACGCAGCAAAGCATCCCGTGAAGCACGCGAAAAACAGATGGGCGGAAATGATTCCATATTCGAAGCGGATAAGTGGTTTGAAGTATGGCTTTATCCTGAAATGCCACTTGCTGAATGCAGGAAGGTCTTTTTCGACTTCAGTGTAAAAGTGGATAAACATATTCTCTCAAGGTTCAACATGATGAGTGCCGAAGATAAAAAGCTGTATGCTGATATCATCGAACTGCTTCAAGAATGCATTAAATTTAGAGAAAGATAAATATATTGGAGAGGAATATATGACATCCAAAGTCTTTTTTATTGTTGTAGATAATAATGCTGTAATATCCTGTTCCAGCGATATCACTGAAACAAGGTTATTATACCATAGGGGCTTGGTTCGTTTTATTCCTGATTATCAAATCTAAGTATCCTCTTCCGGATCATACGTTAAGAGAACCGTATTAAAACGGATTTCTATTCCAACTCTGCTGCAAAATGCAAGAACATCGGATTCAAGTAATATATCAGAACACGAGCCTTCATATATACACATTTCAATCTCATAGTAAACATTATGAGTTTTTTTGAATTCAATCAATTCTTTTTCATGAGAAATCAAGTTTTGGATAATGGTATCGAAATGATCAAACCTGTCAACCGGAGGCTCATATACTCTTTCTGAAAACCATCCGGAATTCATATGACAGCGATTCGGATTGCTCGATAATTCAACATGATCCCCGTATTTCCATGCATTTCTCGGCTTGATACCAAGCAATTCTGTCAACTCATCGGGATCGAAAGTATCTTCTTTTTTGCTGACATATCCTTTGTCAGAAGAATACTCTCCAACACTTCTAATATAAAAGTGAGTCCAACAGCTTATATGTTCGCTGTCTCTGTCTTTATCACAGTTATTATCCATATAGAGTCCTTTGCTCTTTATTAGCGCGACTAATTCCTGATTTAAGCAACAAAACTAAACTTGCTCATTCTCCATGCCGCATGAAATTAGTATCTCGTATATATTCTTATCAAGAGGTCGTTTGCTATTGTCATCATGATTCAACAGAAAGAGTTTTTCAGTACATATATTGTCTTTTACCTCATAACCAATATAATCGCCTGTTTCAAGGTCAACAACCGGCAACAGCATTAACTCCTTTATCAGTTTCACAGAGACGTTTTTAGAAAAATCAAATGGACTATTCTGATCAAAAGAATAGAATGCTATAAAACCAAAGTAGCCTCCGCCGAAATTCTTAATCAGGTTTTTATAACTATCCGGTAAGACAATGCCATATTCATTTTCGATAATAGAAATCTGACGGTCATCCACGGTGCAATCAGCTTCCAACTCGAACAAGTGAGGCTTACTCTTTTTGTAATGCTCAACTAAAACACAAAAGTTTTCAAAGTTCATATTAAGCTCCGTCTGCCATCCTGTAATATCCTGTTCCAGCGATATCACTAAAACAAGGTTATTATACCATAGGGGCTTGGTTCGATTTCTGGAATCAATTCACTGATCACTAATTCTACTTAACAATTCGGTTAGAAGGGCTTTTTCGTTTTCCAACTCCAATTTACAAAGTCGAGTATTAGTATCCTCTAAAGCAGTTAATCCTTCAATGCAAAAGTTCTTGGCATTCTCGTAATCTCGAAGTATGTTTTTATAATAGTAAGCCAGTAATCTCCGTCCATTTGCATCCTTATCATCCATTAATTCCTGTTCGGACATAAGTTTGTAGTATTTATTAGCTTTTTCACAATCAATATTCCACGTACTGTAATACTCAATAAGGTTCCTTATCATTCCTTTGTGAGCAGAAAACTCTAAAGTTCCCTTCTGTTTCTCCCGTCTTTCAACATATTCTTCATACCATTGAACGACATCTTCAAGGCTTTTCATATCACGGCGCATTTCCGACACCAAATAAAAGCCATTTTGATAACAAAGCATAGAATGATCATCTTTTTTGTAATCACTTCCGCTAATAAACCATCTGCTATTCTTGCCTTATACTCCATATCAAGCCTCCTGATACAGAGGCATTCATTCAAGCGATTTGCGGCATTCGCTGGAGTGATTTGCGTTATCAAATGTCTCTACCCATAATTCTCCTGTGCATAAACCAGCAACCTTGAATATAGCGCATCTGCAACTTCTTCTATACTCTTGCCCTGGTTATAATACGTTGTTACTTCATCCCTGATCATTACCCACAAACCCCAGTCATAAACTTCAACACAGTCTGCAAGATCAACAAGTGACAAATAGTTCTCGCACATATTATCGGTCACGTGAACAAGCGGGTAATTGTGGTCTGCATCAGGAGTTGCGTTTAGGTCACGTATAAGTTGACTTGAATAAAGCATCTTCAATTCCTCTGATCCAAAATCAGGATTCTTTAAATAATCCAGCATTTCGAGAAGAGTATCACGATTTGCCGGAATTCCTCCCTTGGCACAGATCTTGCGCTGAACATCTGTCGTCATCAGTGTCTTTATAAAATCACAACATACGTCAGCATGTTCTGTTGAAGATGATACAGCCATCAGGCACCACGGGACCATCGTATGGACTGAACTGTCAACAGAAGGATAACCGACATAAACCGGTTCTCCACCAAAATGCTCTGTCATGTCATAATATGACTGCATGGAATTGATTGCCCCGTTAAAAAGAGAAGCCCTGCCCGTTCTGATATCATCCAGCTCAGGCGCAGTATAATTTGTATACTGATAATCAGGCTCATCGCCCTCTTCTATTGCTTCTTCAACTACTGTAAGCACATTGTCAAATGTAAGGTATCCTTCCCTGTACATTGTACAAAGATCCGTGCCCACCGCCCTATAGACAATATCCGGAGAGAACGCTCCACCGAATCTCTTCTGTCCGTCAGGAATATCAGGCATTTCCGTTATAGAGGTATCACTGCCGTAGATGCTGCTTAATCCAAAATACCCCTGAACGGTGTACCCTGCAAAAACCTGATATATCTTTCCGTCACTTCTTGTCATTCTGTCATAGATGGGATCATTCCCAAGATATGGCTTCATATCAATCACCATTTCATTCTCACCCATATAGTTATAATCAAAGAAATTGCCAAAGAATATGTCAGGAGTATCACCATTGGAATACCTTGCAAGTAGCTGGAGTTTTGTTGTCTGCATTCCTTCGGGAGTCGAGAAACCATATCTTGATGCAAGATCATCAAACTTTATAAAATACTCATCTTGAGAGACATTATAATAATATGCTGCACTTGCCAGTAGCGGTTCATTGTTCAGTCCCGCACCCTGTATCACCAGAGTTGTTCTCTCAGCCAGATTCATAGTGTCGTCAGGCACGAGAAGTGCAATCTCAGTTAGATCAATTTGCTGGTACTCGTATGGCACATAGAACAGTTTTTTATCAAGCACCTTTATATAATTATATGTATCACAGTTGTATGTTGGCGGACAGAGCAGTATATTTCCTTTGTCAGCCAGAGGAGATGTAGACTCATTCTCCATATCCACTTCCAACAGATAATTACCTCCCGAGTAATCATCACCGCAGGTATTTCTCTTGTAATCAGACCCCCAGTAATCCATCGCAGGAAAAATCTTCATATCCCCCGGGCGGAACATCCTCTCAACCGTATCTGTCTCAAAATCCAACGAATAATAGTAATCGCATGAACTGTTTGGTGATGTCATTTCGGATCCGTATCCGTAGTATTTACCTCTCTGCTCGAAAACTCCACAAAGGCTGCATACGGCATAGCCATCCGTCCTGGTATCAAGGGCAATATCATCTATTATCTCCCCATCGGTATTATAATGGCACACCTTATTGCCGATGCATGTCATAAACCCGTCTTCTGTCTTACACACTCCGAAATTAACCTCTGAATCACCACTGAAGCCCTCAGCCTCCTTTACAATCTGACCATTGTAATCGTAGATAACATAATCGGCTCCTTTACCAACAGCAACGAATCTTTCTCCATCCAGATCACATACATCATCAAAAAAAACGAAAGGAGAATTATCCAGCAGACAGTCAGAAATCACATTCCCCTCAATATCACAGACAAACAGTCTCATTTCATACTGAACATCGTCGCCAACACCAGATCTGGTGTTAGTGATAACACACACATCAGTCCCGTTATAAAACACATGTGTAAATAAGGATTGGCACGGCAGTGTTATCATCCTAGTCGTATAATAAGTAGTCTCATAATCAGTATTCCCTGCAGTGAAATCATATGTGTCACTTACAGACACTGTCTCATCAGAATCATCTTTATTACAGGATACCGACAAACTAACAAAACATACTGTCAGCAGAAGTGCAATTATTCTTTTTGATATACTCATAAAAATGACCCTCCGTTAGCTGATAAGAGGATCATATCAAAGAGATATATCGTGATTATATCATCAGCCGTAATTCTCCTGTGCATAGACAAGATACCTTGAATACAGAGCATCAGCGACTTCCTCCACACTCTTGCCCTGAGTGTAATAAGTAAACACCTCATCTTCAGTGATCTGCATTATCTGATAGTCAATGACCCTCACTCCATCTATCAGTTCTGTCTGCGCTAAAAACATATCTGCCAGCTCGTCGCTCATAGGGATTACCGGATATGGTTCGCATGCTGAGTAATCATGGATAAACTCGTCTGCAAAGAACAATTTCTGATAATCCGTCGCAGTATCAGGATGTTTGATTACTTCCATGCACTCCATCAGCACATCACCCTCGGAAGGTATGTAACCGTATGCAAACACCTTTCGTTGTATTTCAGGAGACATCAATGTCGCGATGAAGTCACAGCATGCCTCAATGTTGGGAGTAGAAGACGATACTGCAATAAGCGTCTTGGGCTCGACCAAATGATAAGAACCATTGACCGAAGGATACCCGACAAACACCGGATAATCACCAAAACCCTGCATAACATTCGCATATGTATCCGGGCTTCCCAAATAAACGACATGAAGTAACGAATAAATACCCTGACCTACATTCGTCGTATCCATACCATATGCAGGATATTCATCCGGACCATGGCCGTCATTCAAAGCCTCCTCTAATACAGCAAGCACATGATCATAAGTCAGCTCACCCGATTGATATATCTCATATAAACTATCCCCTATCAGATTATCCACGATAAAATCCGTTCTCTGTTGTCCAAACCTTAACCTGTCATCAGGAATGTCCGGCATATCACTCCAGGACACATCATTATCATAGACATCATCCCGGCCGAAATAACCATAAAGAGCATATCCTGCAAATACCTGATACAACTTTCCGTCTCTTTTCATCTTGTCGTACCGGGATCCCTGCAGATAATCACTCAGATCAGCTGCCATACCATGTTCACCCATATAGTTAAGATCAAAGAAATTGCCATAGTACATATCAGGGGTGTTTCCGTTTGAATATTCAGATAGCAGCTGTAGCTTTAGATCTATATAATCTCCAATGCCCTCATAATTCTGCAAATGATTCTCAAGATCATCCAGCTGAATGATGTATTCATCCTGAGACACATTGTATTCATATGCTGCAGCCTGCAGGAAATTATCGAAACTGGTACCCATTCCCTGTATTACAAGAGGGGTTCTGTCTTTGAGATGAATACTGTCATCAGGTGAAATCAGAATTATATCAGTGACTTCTATATCTTTATCAAGATATAGGTATTCCTTGAAAAAGTGTTTCTTATCCAGTGCCTTTATACGTGATTGGTCATCTGTTCTGAAAGGCGGTGGCATTATCAGCATATTATTCACATCTGCCAAAGGTATCTTTGTCTTTTCCTCCGGATTCAATTCATAGAATCCCTCACCTATTTGATAGTAACAAAACAGATTATAGTATCCCGCAAACAGGTTGGCGCCATCCAGGCTGATCTGAAGATCGCCCTCCCCAGCTACAAGATCAAACAGATCATTCTCGAAATCAATCTTATAATAACCATAATCCGAATCGGATGATCCGTCCATTATTCTTGCATAGGCAAAACTGTCACCACCCTGTTCGAACACTGCACAAAGCATCAGTCCGTCATTAGTGTTTACAGCATCTTCCAGCAGATTCCCATCCCTATCAAATCTGCACACAGTATTTCCGACGAGAACCATGAATCCGTCTGATGTTGTGCACACATCCTTTCCGCCCTCATCATTGTTAGGTGCTATATCGATTTCCTTTATCAGATTGCCATCATAATCAAAGACTTTACAATAAGGATATTCTCCTACAGCAACGAAACGGCTTCCATCTATATCACATAAAGATGGTGCAAACCAACTGTCGGGAAGGTCAAGAACTGCTTCTGATTCAATCTGTCCATCGTAGGTGCAGACGTACATATCATAACGATTCTCAAAAGTCTCTGAGACGAAACAAACCTTATCGCCCATAGGAAAAGCCAAGAGGATATCCGTATGGCATGGCAATGTCAGCAGATGCGATGAATAGCACTCAGTCTCATAATCCGGATTGCCATACACATATCCGTTTAATTTATTTGTTGTATCGTCACTGTTATCACTGCATGATACAAGAGGTAACGCAAAACTTAGGACAATAACAACCGATATTATTCTCTTTAGCATTCTGCTACTCATTAATAATTACCTATCTACCCTATGCAGAAAATGGCATTATTTTATCAAGATCTTCCTGACAAGTCTCTTTAAGTATCCTTATGTCGATATCATTCTGAAGATCCAGAAAGTATTTCTCTGACACACCAAAGTATCTTGCCAGTCTTAATGAGGTATCAGCCGTTATCTTCCTCTTGCCGTGAATAATCTCAAGAACACGTGAAGTTGGAACATGAATATCTTTAGCCAAACGATATGCCGAGATATCGAGAGGCTCCATAAATTCCTCTTTTAGTATTTCACCTATCGAAGGCATGGGGATCTTATTATTCATCTCAAACTACTCCTCAATGAAAAAATGAATTATCACATTCTGACATCCTTCAACTATTCCATGAGTAATTATATCACCCATAATTCTCCTGCGCATATACAAGATACCTTGAATACAATGCATCAGCAACTTCCTCCACGCTCTTATCCTGAGTGTAGTAAGTTGTCACTTCGTCTCTTGCAATGATCCAAAGTCCCCAGTCATATATATCGACAGTATCTGCTTCACCGATCATTGCCAGATAGTTATCAGCCATCTCTTCGGTAAACGGTATGATCCGTTCTTCTCCCTGCCTGTTCCGGTCATATATCAACTGTCTTCTGTAGATTGTCAGCAGTTCATCCGATGCATTATCCGGATCCTTAACAACACCGATCATCTCATTAAGGACTTCATCGTTCGAAGGTATATAACCTGAAGAGCATACTTTGCGCTGCGTATCCACCGTCATCAGCGTTCTGATGAAGTCACAGCAGACATCTGCGTATTCTGTTGAAGACGACACAGCCACAAGCGATACCGGCATAAACGAATGTACAGAACCACCGATGGAAGGATATCCGACAAAGACCGGATCTCCCCTGAAATCCACACTCATCTGATAATATGACTGCGGATTACTTATAGCGCTGTTATTAAGAGACGTCTTTCCACTCCCGACATCCTCCTGGAATGTCGGATCATAATTCTCATAAGTATAATCAGGCTCATACCCGTAATCCACGGCAGTCTTAACTGCCGCAAAGACATTCTCGTAAGTCAGTTCTCCCCTGCGGTATATTGAACAGAGATTTCTTCCTATCATGTCATACACGAGATCCGGCGCGAAAACATTACCAAACCTCTGCTGTCCATCGGGAATCTCAGGGAGTGATGCAATGTCAACATCACTCGAATACACATCTGATCTTCCGAAATAACCGCGCAAACCATAACCTGCATAAACCTGATAAATCTTGCCGTCATCACGGGTCATCTTGTCAAACATCTCATCATCACCGAGATACGGTTTGAGATCGATGACCATACCATTCTCACCGAAATACTCATAGTCGAAGAAATCGCCATAGAAGATATCCGGAGCATTGCCGTTTGTATACTGGGAGATAAGCTGAAGCTTGGTGGTCCTCATACTTTCGGGGGAACTGAATCCGTATCTTGCAGTAAGCTCATCAAAGGTAATGAAATAATCATTCTGAGACACATTATAGTAGTAAGCAGCATTCTGTATTAACGGATCTGTGGATACTCCTGCACCCTGAACTGTTATTTTTGTCCTGTCTGCAAGATTAAGGCTGTCATCCGGAACGATAAGCGCTATCTCCGCAATATCAAGATTTAACTCTCTGTAAGTATAATCTTTGTAAAAATGAGACTTATCCAAAACCTTTAGAGGCTGATAACTATCATCATCATTCCCATAAGTTGGAGGGCATATTAGCATATTATTCCTGTCTGCACATATCTCTGCTTTCTTCTGTTCAAGATCCAGCTCAACTATATCTCCACGCTCAGCCTGCCCTATTGTATTCCTGTGATAATCTACAGAACAGAGAAAGAAATCAGGCATAAACCCCTGGGCCATTTCATACGGGTTGGCATATTCCTCCAGCACCCCAGCATCAAAATCTATTCTGAAATATCCTGAAGTACAGGAGTTCTCTGTTATAAACGTGTCGCCATAGGCGTAAGCTATTCCGCGCTGTTCAAAGATTCCTCTTATGCCAATCTTTGAATAGCCTTCCGGGAAGAGTTCCACATCGACTGAATCAAGGAACTCACCTTCGTTATCATATTTCACGATCTTATTACCAATCCACACCATGAAGCCTTCAGTCGTCTTACACACAGCTCTGTTGCATTCGATACCTGTATCTTCACCTTCCTTAATTATGCTTCCATCGTTGGAATAGATCCTGTAATCGGAACCTATCCCGACGGTGACAAACCTGTCATTATCAAGTGCGCACAGATCCTCGATATAGTAAAATTCAGTATCCTGCAAACCTGTTTGGGATAATATCTGACCTTCATAATCACACTGATATAGAGTATCTTCGCAATGTGTTCTATTCTCCTCAACATTGATCGTACTTTTATCCGCAATAAAAACAGGACCTGTGTCATTCACAAATGAGAAGATGAAATCCGCATGCTGAGGCAGCGTGATCATCCTCGTGGAATAATATATATTCTCATGATCGGGATTTCCTGCCGTGAATTCATCAGAAGGAATAATATTGCTCTCCTCAGGTTCTTTACTGCAGGATGAAGCTGACAGTAGTACGCTTAAACACAAAAACAATGCAATTAACTTCTTAAACATAGATACTTCCCCTATCATTATCTATATAGATTACAGTTACCTCTTCTTATTGTAGCAAGCAGTTGTATCAAAGATGTATCATGCAGCAATTCAGAAATTACCTTGTTAAGAATACTAGAACCAAAAACCAACCGATCATCAGCACTATTGACAAAGCTAATATTCCTACTATGGCTTTATGAGTCTTTATGGGAATGCCCTTACGATGTATAACAAAAACCACTACCCCCGATATCAGTAAACAAAAGAGAGATATCACGATCATTCTAATTATAATGCTCCTTATCTCCTGTTTCGTGCCGTCTATCAGCAAAGACAGATCATTTTTGATCGTTTCTTCTTCCTCGAAGTATTCAGCCGGTAAGTCTTTTATACTGACCGGTTCCCTGGGATCAGTTTTCAAATTGAGATTGTAAACATTTCCGTTTACGCGAATAAATTGCGCACTGATAACAGTTCCCTCACTGAGAACACGGGTCTCATAGTGAAAATCGTCACCATATACTGTTACCTCTGTGCTGACTTCTTCTCTTAGAGTCAGGTCTTTGTTGTATGCGTATACCTCTTTCCTTGCAAGGTCAAACAAACGCGTTCCTGTCAAAGCAAATCCAAACAGGACTAACAGAATAAATATCAACATATATTCAATCACATAATACTTTCTCATTGTTCTATCTCTGCATTAGGATAAATACTTCTCAAAACTTGTTCCTGACTCTCATTTATTGAGTCATTAAATATCACTTTAACTCTGCGAACATCCTCGAAAGCATATCCTGACGGGACAGAATCAGGAATCATATTAGCTGACAAGCTTAGTTTTGTCACAGAATCGTCCGGTAGTTCAATAACAAAATCTGCTTCATAGATCTTAATTGTTACAGAACCTCTCGCGCCTTCAATCCGCTCATCATGTCTCGACCCAATCCATACTTGAAATCCATCATACAAAAAGCTTTCAGGATTGTCCTCAAGGTACTTTTTCATAACTTTCAGTATTCTATCCGACGTTTCAAGGTTATCTACCTCGCTAAAGGATAGATTAATCCCTTTCCGGTCATCAAATCTTTCACTGACAGAAATATCTTTGAGCTCAACATTATCAACCCGATGCCGGTTATAGTACATTACAATGTCTTCGATATCCTCCTGATACTTCAAACGGGTTTCCAAAGGCGGATTATAATATGTATTATCAAAAACGACGAACCCGAATATCTTTACTTCATATCCGACCCGATAACTTGATGAAAAAGGCGAATACGAGTATGATACTCCGTCAATATCAGCTATTGAGGCATGAACTTCATGACATTTCTTTATCTCATATATTCTTAGCGGAGAGAAAATGTAAAAGGATCCTCCATCAGTAACTGTCGCCGTCATCGGGAAAAACAGGATAACAAAAAGTATTACAGACAATACTATAATATAAGCTTTTCCGCTGCCTGAATCATTCTCATTACTCAAGGCAATCTCCCTTTACACAATCTGCGAGTTCAGATCCATAACAGAATTAGATTATTCATCATCCTGCTGTCGTTTGCTCATCCTCTTCAACTTACTGTGGAGGACAAATAAACAACATTTCTTTTTATTATCTAAGTTTTCCCTCCAAGCAACACTATTATATCACTGTTTCTTGGCTCGTTAAATTCATGCTTAAGTTATCACTAAAGCCATATTACACGGAATCGACGATCCTCACTCAATAAACACATCACCATCGGAAGGCACTTAACCATTTGCAAACATGATCACATTCTTATCACGCAGATAAACTGATCCTCTTCTCGTCCTATAGTAAGCTTATACTTCAGCATCGCAAGATCATTATCGGCTATGGCGATCCCAAGTCCTGTTCCTCCGCTGACGTTATCTGCAATATCATTGACTATCTTTATCTGATCCTTGTCATAAGATATTGTTACTGTACTCTTATCCTTTGAATACAGAACAGCATTATTGATAAGATTGCCAAGAGCCTGACGGATAAGTGTCTTATCCGTCTTAAGTGTTACTTCTTTCCCTTCAACATCTACCTTCAGATCCTTGTCTTTAATTATCTGATCATTTTCAGCGATTATTTCTTTTATCAGATCACCGACATCGACATCTTCTGATGTAATAACACCGGATGAATTCTCTGATCGCGAGAACACAAGGATATCATTAACCATCTTATTCATATTATCGACTTTCTCGATGATCTTCTCAGCATAATGTTCCTGCTTATCCGTTCCAATGTGGCTTTGGAGATTCTCAGCATATGCTGAGATTGCAGCAAGAGGTGTCTTCAGGTCATGAGCCATTGCATCAGTCATCTTGCGTCTGTATTCGAAGATCTCATAATTGCGCCTGTTGATGCTGTATCTAATTACGGTAGGAACGATCGCGATAATAAAGGCTGCAAAAAAAGCAATATACTGTATTGGTCTGATCTTATTCCCATACATATCGTAGAAACTCTTTGATGCAATCGGAGTGCTCTTCCTTCCGAATAACACACCATTTCTGTTCCCGCCTCCAAAAGTTCTGATATAGTCTTCTTCATTATCCTCACCTGTAAATCCGCCTATAATTCCGGTTGCATAAGGCTGATTCATGGCTAACCGATCTATTTTTACCAATGTATATCCTTCTGTCTCTTCTTCCGGAACATCGATTGTCATCGTTGTTTGAACCAGAGACCCGTCAATACTGTTGCCAAGTTCCAGCCTGCACTTAACCGGAATGAATTTTGCTTCATCCGTATTTACATACACTTCCGTACAATTAAAGCTTAGTAACGGCTCACTATACAGGATCCAATCATCCGGAGTTTCAAAATAATAACCACGTTCTACTTCCTGATCAAAAAACTCGAGATATTTTGCGTCTGCCAGTTCAAGAGTCTTACTCTCTTCATCAGGATAACCGAAATACAGTATCCCGGACCTTCTGGAATCTGCTATCTCTTCTCCATCATACATGACCTTTACACGTTGTAGAGAATTAGAATAGTTTTCAATAAGAGTTGCCTTGATCCTGGCAATGATTTCTTTTGTTATTTCATTCTCATACAGATTTTCCATCAAAACATCATCAACATGCTGTTCAACCGTCAGCTTAATGTCATCATTTTCTTTTTCGAACTGCTGATCGTATATAGTGTAAACCAGGCTTCCGACAGTCAGCATAATTGCCAGCGTTATACCGAGACTAACTGCATACGGAATTACAAATCCCGGTTTCCTGATCGTTTTTCTGTTCATATTCTATCCCTCCGTAATCTTATATCCTCTTCCTATCACAGTCTTCACCTGACATGCAGCATCACCCAAGCTTACACGCAGCCTTCTTATGGTGTTATCTACCACTCGGTCATTCACATCAAGATTATCTCCCCACACTCTGTCAAGTATCTGATTTCTTGACAATACTGCGTTTCTATTCTCCAACAGGTATTGAAGCAGGAAGTATTCTCTCGAATTTATATCGATATCATTACCTTTAACCGTAACTGTCATTGTTTTTCTGTTAAGCGATATGGCTCCGCACGTCAGAATATCTGATGACTCTTTTCCTTTCGCACGCTTAAGGAGAGCCAGAGTCTTCGCATAGAGCTGACGTATCGAGAAAGGCTTTACTACATAATCGTCCCCTCCGGTCTCATATCCTTTCAGTATGTTATGTTCAGACCCCAGCGCCGTAACGAAAATAACCGGGCAGTCTCCCTTATTCCGCACTGCCTTGCATATATCAAATCCTGACATCCCGGGAAGCATGATATCCAATATGAGAAGATCGAATTCTCCACTGTTCACCTTGTTAAGAGCATCACTGCCGTCAGAAGAGGTAACTACATCAAAAAGCCCCGCGCCTTCTTCCCTATAGAAGTCTGACACGGCTTCCAGTATCTCCGGTGTATCCTCAACGATCAAAATCCTATATGACATATCATATGCCTCCTTAGGCTATATGATACATCACCGTTATGTCGTCAGTGTGTCATGATGTGAAATGTTTCTACCTCTCATCCATCATGTTATCTATTCTGTTTGTTGCGACTCTGATCACTTCATCGATGCCCTTCTGACCTTCAAGGTATGGCTGAATCTCTTCATCCAGGATACGGATCACTGATGTATCAACATCAGTTACTGCTTCTGCGTCTGATGTTTGTGCAATAAAAAAATCTACTGCCTCTGCCGGCCATCCGTTGCTGTCTATCAGCATGTTATTGCTGTCATGAAGATTAAGTTCATCAACTACGATGTCACCTTTCAATCTCATACCGCCTTCATCCACAGGATCCATACCGCCTTCACAAATCCTGCTCTGTATCTGAGGATCAAGGAGAGAATATGCAAACTGGCAGCACTCATCGTAAGCTGCGGTACACGCTGTGACAGCAATGCCGATCGAATCTACAGTTACAGGTGTCATTCCATCTCTTGAAGGATATCCTATTATCGAATACTTATCGTAATACTTACCGGAATATCTGAGATAACCAGTAAAACCTTTCCACGACAGATCGCTGACAGGTTCCATCCCCAATGTATAGCCGGAAGGGTTCGGCATATTCCGTATATATTCTGCCAGCGCCCTGAAATCACCATTATCCAGGTTAACACGTCCGTCTTCATCAAAGAACGATCCGGCCGAGTATCTGAATAAGCAGTTGAAGACACTTATCCTGTCAGATCCCAAAGGATTAAGACCGTTATTTGCATTTCTTACCAATTCATCAAATTCAGCATATGTAATTCCCGGCAGATCCGCATCTGACAGCAGTTCAGTTCTGACTATCAGCCCGTTAAGTCTCCTGCAGTAACTGATCCTGTAAGACCCGTCTATCTTCCGGAGATATTCATCGTTATTGAGCATTGAATAACCGGAATCCAGCACTGCCATATCAGGTC
>Ga0247611_10002235_pt1 | contig 32056 bp, 22 predicted proteins | sample 177DNAGHGhighgp2_FD_192422 | JGI IMG/M metagenome (GOLD analysis project Ga0247611, IMG submission 192422) | Sheep rumen microbial communities from Palmerston North, Manawatu-Wanganui, New Zealand - 1770 DNA GHGhigh gp2 | ecosystem: Host-associated > Mammals > Digestive system > Stomach > Rumen... | reverse complement strand
ACAGATATAGGTGTAGGAACGGCGATTTCCCTGCGTTATTCCGCTGATATGCATCAAATTCGGCTCTCCAACATCGGCAAATGGATATTGGACATCTCCTTCGAAGACTTCGTGTATTCCATCAACGGTTTGCATATCAAGCGGGATGGGTGTATTTACAGTTGGGATAGTTGGAGCAGCCGTAGAACTGTCCATATTTCCCGGAACGGAGAACCAGAGTGCCGCCGCAGCGTGGGCATCTGCCTGAAGCAATTGCATCGTATTTCTTCTCCCTGGCGCTACGTATGTCCTTCAGATGCTGCTTGTCGGCTTCCTTGCCAGGCTCCAACTGCGCCGCTTGGACGGCATCGCATATCTCATTGACCTGGGACCAGGTGAGGCGTTTTTCCTCGAATTGATTGATAACCCTGCGTATCTGGCTCCAGTAGACCACGCAGGCCTCTTTTATCTTGACCTTTATATCGGCCTTGCCCGAGAAGGCGACAATGGGTAGTATCGGCAGCGGCTCATAATCCTTCAGGACATGTCGTAATGCGCGTACGTGGCCGGCATTCTGCAGGATGGGGTTGTAGAGTTGGTACTTGTTGCCGTAGATGTTCTGCGTCCAGTATTCGGCGTGTTCACCGCCATAAATCCAGCCGTTGTAGTTCTTGGTCTCGATAACGAAGATGCCATATATTGACACAACCAGATGGTCTATTTGTGAACTGCCTTTGGGTGTCGGTATCGTCACATTGTTCAGCACCCGGTACTGGTCTTTTGGCAGGTGGTCCAGTTTACCCGCAACCACTTTCTCTCCGACCTTACCCTTCGACGGAATCAGCCATCGGAGCAGGAATAACAGCCCGATGATTATAACGATTCCGATTATGAGGGAGGTGGCCTCCATGGTAATTCCTTACAGAACAGCTCTTAGTATACCAATGGTGCGCAATGAGGAGGCATCTTCAGGTGATACTTCAATGGTTCTGAATTCGGGATTCAGTGATTGCAATTCTACTTTGGTATGCTCCCAAGAGCCGTCTTCTTTTTGTAGTTTCTCGCTATGGTATTTCTTAATCGTGAAACGGCACCCGTAATCATCATCATTGTTGATGCATCTCGTCAGGACGATTTCGCCTTCACGTGAGCCGCTGGCATCAGCGCCATATAGTTCGAACACACATAAATCTCCATCGTTTATTCTTGGTTTCATCGATTCGCCCACAGCGTGAACCAAGAACATGTTCTTGTTGGCCTTAATGCCTGCTTCTGAAACATCCACCCATCCTTCTGCTTCTTCCTCCGGGATAGTGTTGGTGTCTTCAAAAGAACCACATGCCGCTCTGACAGAATATAGCGGGAGGTATTGCGTGTATCTTTTTTCGACTGGAACGTCAGATTCTTGAATAACAACGAATGCCAGTACGGGTGTAGTAGCCGGTGCGGGGGAGTAGGTTAGGACTTCATTATTGAACGTATCTTCAAACTCTTTATTCGCGTTTTCGTTGAAGAAGGGGATTCCCCATACAAAAAAGTTGTCGGCCTTTGTACACCAAGTTATATCGGCCATCGATTTTATTTGTTTCAGGAATTCATTCTTCCATTTATCCTGGATAAGAAGGCCATCACCTTTGGGCTCGATAAACAGTTGAAGATTGTCGTACTTATCGGATTCACCTTTAATCCGGAGGAAAAGGATGAAATCTGGTTCAAACACGCGGCCACTATCAAAACTGTAAATCTTTATGTCTTTTTCATTGCGAAGGAGGTAAATCTCGTCATATTTCTCCTCCAATTTCGGCATTATACCCTCAATGTACTTAACCAGAGCTTTTTCTTCAGAAGTGCCGTAGTTGTCGTTATATGCGTACCACTTTACGGTGCCAAGGTCAAGTGTATATTTCGGATCGTGAGGGGCTTTCATTGATAAGCCCCGCTCTTGTTCCCCAGAAGGTATAGTTACCTTCAATTGAATAGATTCACGGAATTTCTTGTTTATCTGGAACGGTTTGAATACCGTTGTGCCTTTGTACGATTTACCTCTCGTCAATAGCAATGGTTCAAGCTCCTTCAAAACCGCTTTTGCAATAAATAGTTTATCCTGTTGAGAATAAGCTTCGATTGATGACTGATTACCGCTTATCTTTACAGATAGGTTGGCAAGGTATTTATCACTCTGTAGGAACTCTTTACATGATTGTAACTGAGGGTAGAGCCTATGGAGTGACTCGAAACTATATATGGTAAAACTATTAAGCGCAGCCTTCAGCACATGAGAGCCGACATCCAAAAGCCTAATGTTAATGGTGATGCTTGTTAGAACATCACTGGCAGCATTGTCTCCGAATATCAAGCCTGAACGCATTTTGCCGGTTGGCATCTTTACGTTGAAACTTTTCTTGAGTATGTCGGCGCCAATTGTCCCGTCATCCGAAATCTCTGCAAGCGGTTTGCGTTCATTAACAAATACAAGTCCTTTTTTGTATAATCGGGACGCTTTGAAGTCGTCCTTCATAAACAAATCGAGTTGGATGTGCGTCTCTGGGATAATGCCGGTCTTTACAAGTGCCGTGCGAAGTTCTTGTATATATCGAGGATTGTGGGCGCTATGATAGTGCAGTTTTTCAATAACCCTAAGAGGATTAGATGCGTCACCATCATACTTTCTCTTGTCAACCTCCAGTGCTGGATTGGAAGGGTCCTTAAAAGGCATATATCGCGCACCTCGTCCTATCAATTGAGCCTCCTGCATTGTCGTTTTGCCCGGGGTACCTTTCTGCGTATTAGAATCGCGTGTCTCGTACAAACGAACGATGTCATATAGGTTGAGAACATCCCATCCTTCATTCAGCATATCAACAGCAAAAATAGCTCTAATACCATTAGAGGGAGACTCGAGCGAATTAAGTAATTGCTGCTTGTCTGGCGAAATGTTATTCCCATCTATTAGCAACAAGCGCTCTTCTTCAAAATCTGCTTTTAGTTCGAGAATGAGATTGGCTGGCGTAATGCCATGCTGGTCAAAGTAATCGAATGCGGATTTTAAGTCGTCTTTTGCCCTTGAACGAATTCTTGATATGCCGGATTCATCCAGGGAAGAGACGGCCGCGATAAATTGATTGAAAATCTCTTTGTTCGCCGCAATCGTCTTTGATTTAAGAAGTACGACTGGCTTGATATTCTGCTTAATGTCAGCGAACAGCTTGCGCTTATACTGGCTAAGTATCATTGCCTGAAGCGCCCTGTCAAGAGGATTAAGGTCACTTTCGATAACCTCCACATCTTTCGAATAGAGATCCTCTCTAAACTTTTTAAGAGGATAATCAAAAATCACTTTATCCTCATATTTCTGAGCAATAGCCGGGTCTGTCAAGTCTGCGGTTGCAGTAAAGTCAAGAAGGACGTTCGGCAAGGAGCCATTGTCCTTGTTAAAGATTCGCATTACCGTAGATTCCCAGTCCTGGGTATGTTCATCATCATCTGTAGCCGCTCTACCTCGTTTGGTCGCAGCATTCATGTGATGCGCCTCATCTGAGATCAGAACGACTGGCTGCTCTGAAAAGTCATCATATGTAACGGCGTTCTCCTTCTCCGAGTTTAAGTCAGAATGAAGCCCTTGTATTGTGCAAAGACATAAATTGATACAGTCGGTGGAAACTCCTTGGAAATTGTCGACTTTTCGAACTTCCACTCTTCGACCGTTAATGGTAATCTGTGGGGCGAAAAGGTATTTAGGGGAGGCTGGGTTAAGGAAGTTGTCCTTCGTTTTTTCTACAATGTTTGTGCTGTCTACAAAGAACAAGAAATTACGATAACCTTGTTCGTAAAGGAACAACATAGCACCCGCCATAATGAGAGTCTTTCCAGAGCCCGTGGCCATGTGAAAAAGCAGATGTGGACGAGCTTGCTTACCATCGAACTCATTTTCAGGGTTCATGTATGTCAAAAAGAAGCGAAAACACTCTTCTTGGTAAGGTCGAAGGTCTCGTGAAGGAGATAAGCCGGTCTCAAAATACTCCGGCAGTTCCAAACGAGAAATATATCTGCGTCCAAATTCGTTGGCGAGTTTTTCCTGAAGATTGGCCATGATGCTTAATTCTTGCTGTAAAACTCTTGCGTTAATCTTCTGTCGTCCTCTGAAATAGAATACTCAGAACTATTCATATCGCCATACGGGATATAAATCATGTTCTTATCAAGACACTCGATGAGAAAACGTTTTTGGTCCTCAAAACATAAAGCATCGAAATCAGATGAAGTGGCATCAATATCAGACGGTTTTATCTTATAGCTTAGGAAACCGGACTCTTTCATGTCCGCCCAAATAGATTTGAGAGAAGTCGCATTCTCTGCTGCTTTTATTCTCTCAATGAAGCCATCGTTTGCCTTTCCAAGCTCACAGTAAACGAAAGAACCGCCACCTTGCCAATTCGTGTCGGGAGAAATACCTCGCGTGTCATACTCGAATTGACCATTTACAGTGCGCCCAATAACATTTTGCATTCTTTGAATGCTGTCATTATCGCCATAATCTATTTGCTCTATTCCAATGAAACGACGATTAGATTTCAACGCTACTGCAGTTGTGGTGCCACTACCAAGATGATAATCAAGTACCCAGTCTCCTTCATTTGTAGTTAACTGAATGATCCTCTGGAGTAGTTTTTCCTGTTTTTTCCCTTTTTTGAAAATCACGCCACCTTCATTATGAAGATCATTGGGCAAAACATCATCCCAAATGTCAGAGATAGGCTCGCTGAAGGTTTTCTTGCCATCTATTTCAATAAGCCTATCACTGGCAAATAAGATTAATTTGCCATTTAAGACATAATACGCAGATTTTCCTTCTCTCTCAAGTTTGTAAATCTTCTCAGGGTTGTTCTTGGATTCACTTTTCAATTCGCGAGCAGCCTGACTTATATTGTTGTCATCGAGGGTAGCAAACTGAATGACCCTTTGTGCATTGTTTAATACAAACTCATCCAGCAGTTCATCATATTTCTTACCAAGCGTCTTCTTAAGCTTATCCTTGGTTAGTTGGTATGAATCAGCAAACGCATCTGCTAATGGACATATATTCCAATGTTCATATGGCTCATCGAAGTTTGTAATATATTGGTTATACCTATCATCCCGCGGTTTTGCTTTCAAAACCCTGTTCGGCTTCCAATTGTCCGAATTCCGTGAATAAATAACCACATAATCGGAAAGGTTAACTACTCCAGGATTAATGACCTTTGCCCCAGTAACAGACCCGCGCTTTACAGTAATGATGTTCTTTAGATTTTCTTTCCCAAATATTTCATCTGTAAGAGCCAGGCAATAACCAATTTCATTATGATCGATGGAAATACATAACGTTCCGTCTTTCCTTAATAGATCCCTGGCAACAATTAGCCTGTTTCTCATAAAAGTCAACCATGTCGAATGATTGAACCTATCATTATAACCAAAGCTATCATTACCCGTGTTGTAAGGGGGGTCGATGTAGATGAGCTTAATGCTCCCCGCAAAAACATTTCGTAATGAATAAAGAGCCAAAAGATTGTTACCTCGAATAATAAAATTATCGGTAGGCATTAAATGCTCAATCTGATGACCACCGTCCCGATCATAGCGTATAAAACACGACAACGCTTTGGGTTCTGTTAAGCGAGTAATTTCTTCTGGAGCAAGCACTTCGCTCCAGAAGACTTCATCTCTTTTAGCATCTTCTTTAGTCTGTCCACCTTCCAGCACACAATCCTTATACGGCCATGCAAGAACAACTTCTCTGCTTTCACTGACGAAATGCCCATCTGAAGTGGCAAGACCAATTTTATTCTTATAGGCCGTGTAACTGTCTGGAAGGAAAGATTTGTTTACGACAAACTGTTGGAACTTCACTTTGTCGAACACCAACACATCACCTACAGTGCGAAAGAAGTTTTTTTTCAAGCCCTCATGTGAAAGCAAATAATTGAGCAAAGCGGGCTGCAAATTAAGAGCATCTTCAACTATTTTGTTCTTAATGAGAGTGCCATCGTCCATGCAGTATTTATTATCCATCCGCAGGAGGGCTTCTAACTCGTGGTATAAGTTCAAATTATCCATAATAAGATGTGCTGGGTATACAAAGTGTACGTACAATTGACAAATTTAGCGATTTTCGCCGAATTAACTAGCAGCAAACTGTAAGACGTTGAACTAAGGGTGAAAACAGCCCCGGTTCATCACCGGGGCTGGATACCATTACTTCGAAAGTATGGTCACGGAAACGAGTTCCAAATCAAACTCCCGGATTAGTGCGTCGACGTTATCCCAATACTCAGGGGAGATGTATTTCATTACCTCCTGCATAACGGGATTGTCGGCGTAGAGAACGGATGGAGGCCGCTCCGGTGCTTCTGGTGTGACGTTGGTTTGTCTCTCCAGAATCCAGCGGACCAGTATATCGGCAATGTCGGCACCGTTGCGGCGTTCTTCGTCCGTACCGTATTTCTCCAGGATGTTGACAACCTGAATGTTGAGGTAGGGGCGTTCGTCAATCTTCTCTTTCCACTTGTCGTAACCATCGGCATCAGGAAATGCAATGACGGTTCGACCGTAGAGAACCTCTACCTTGTCGCCGAGCTGAGTCTTGCCACCCACTGCTACCCAGACGCATTGGGGAACCATTGCTGCGCAGATGAGCGCCGTTTTTTCGGCCTCGATCAGGCAAAGCGGCTTGTCAGGGTACTTCTTGAGAAGATGTTCACCGAACAATGCTTGTGACAGCGCCCATTCCTTGGGAAGCACCCCGTGCTTCTTGAGCAGGGAATGCACCCAGGTGATGGCTCCCGGTTTGTGTACTTATTTCCCGATGCAATGATTCCTGAAAATACTATGCAACACCGTCTCCGGATCGATGAGATCCTGGCCGAGGATCTGATTGAGGGAAGAGATGGCGCGGCGGAGGTCCTCAGTGACCAGGTCGGAGTACACGCCGGAGGTGAGAGCCTGGCGGGCATCGGCGAGGGCGGAGGAGGTCTGAAGGAGGGCTTGGTAGTGGCGCTCGTTTGTTACAAAGGTCGAATCTCCATGCGCAAGCAGATGGGATTTCAAGGAGACTAACGCGGAACGAAGCTCAGGAAGGCCGAGCAATCGTTTAAATGCAGATTTTACAATAATAGGCTGTAAACCAGCAGATGAAACAAATTCGTTAATTGCGATAACGAATTTGTTAACCACAGATTCTGTCACTAAATCCACCTTATTCAGACAGACAATCAACTTCTGAACAGAAGAATCCAGCCTATCGACAATCAACCTGAGATTATTCAAAAGGTCGCATTCCTGAGAAGCCGCATCAAGCACGCCAATCACGATTTCCGCCTCGGAAATCTTCCGGAAAGTCCGCTCGATGCCCATCCTTTCCACCGTCTCGGAAGTCTCCCGGATACCGGCCGTATCGATGAACCGGAACAGGAGACCGTCCAGATTGATGATCTCTTCGATGGTGTCCCGCGTCGTGCCGGCAATCTCGGAGACGAGTGCCCGGTCCTCGCCGACCAGTGCATTCAAGAGGGTACTTTTGCCCGCATTCGCCGGTCCGACGATGGCAACGGGAACGCCGTTCCTGATGGCATTTCCGTCTTTGAAGGAAGCGGCCAGTCTGTCCACATGCGAGCGCGTCCGGTCAATCAGGGAGACCAAGCGCCCCCGGTCGGCGAATTCAACCTCCTCTTCGCTGAAGTCCAGTTCGAGTTCCAGCAGGGAAGTCATTTCCACCAGTTCACCCCGCAAGGCGGAGAGTTCGGAAGAGAAGCCGCCCCGCAGTTGATTGAACGCGACCCGGTGCGCAGCGGCGGAAGTGGATGCAATCACATCGGCGACAGCCTCGGCCTGGGCCAGGTCCATCTTTCCGTTCAGGAAGGCCCGGCGGGTGAATTCGCCGGGTCCGGCCATCCGGCAGCCGGCTTCCACCAGGCGTCGAAGCATTTCTTCCACGATGAACCGGGAGGCATGGCAGGAGATTTCCGCGGAATCTTCGCCGGTATAGCTGTGCGGTGCCCGGAAAACGGAAACAAGGACATCGTCCAGCCCGGAAACCGACCCGAAATGAATGCTATAAGTATCACTTTCTGAAACGGTTCCCCGTTTCAATTGAACTACCGCATCAACAAATCGAAACGCTTCCGGACCACTGATCCTGAGGATAGAAATTGCTCCGGTCCCTGGGACGGTGGCCGGAGCAACGATGGTGTCATTCAGGAAGGAATCATTCATACCGGCTGAACTTGGACATATTGTCAATCAAGTCCTTATTGGTTTTGAATTCATCCATGTGTTGAAGCATCCAGTTCATGGCTTCCACAGGATTCATATCCGCGAGGAGCTTTCGGAGGATCCAGATGCGGTTGATCGTATATGGATCATACAGCAGGTCGTCACGCCGCGTGGAAGAAAGGACGAGGTTCACGGCCGGGAAAATGCGCTTGTTGGAAAGGTTGCGGTCCAGCTGCAGTTCCATGTTGCCGGTACCCTTGAATTCCTCGAAGATCACGTCGTCCATCTTGGAGCCGGTTTCGGTCAGGGCGGTGGCGAGGATGGTCAGGGAACCGCCGTTCTCGATGTTGCGGGCCGCACCGAAGAAGCGCTTGGGCTTCTGGAGGGCGTTGGCATCGACACCGCCGGTCAGGACCTTGCCGGAAGCCGGCTGGACGGTGTTGTAGGCGCGGGCGAGGCGGGTGATGGAGTCCAGGAGGATCACCACGTCGTGGCCGCATTCGACCAGGCGGCGGGCCTTGTCCAGGACCATGTTCGCCACCTTGACATGCCGTTCGGCCGGTTCGTCGAAAGTAGAGGCGACGACCTCCGCCTTGACGCTGCGCTGCATGTCGGTGACTTCTTCCGGACGCTCATCGATCAGGAGGACAATCTCATACACCTCGGGATGATTCTCGGCGATGGCATTGGCAATGGACTTGAGGAGCATCGTCTTACCGGTCTTCGGCTGGGCGACGATCAAACCGCGCTGGCCCTTGCCGATAGGAGTGAACATGTCCACGATGCGGCAGGAAGGATCCTTCTCGAAACCGTGGCCGAGGAGGTTGAATTTCTCCGTCGGGAAGAGGGGAGTAAGGAAGTCGAACGGAACGCGGTCGCGGACAAACTCCGGCAGACGGCCGTTGATGTACTTGATCTTGACCAGCGGGAAATACTTGTCGCCTTCGCGCGGGGGACGGATCTCGCCGGTGACGGTATCACCGTTCTTCAGGGCATTCTGCTTGATCTGCTGCTGGGAAACGTAAATATCGTCGGGGGAGTTCAGGTAATTGTAGTCCGATGAACGGAGGAACCCGTAGCCGTCCGGCATGATCTCCAGGACGCCCGTAGCCTCGACGGAGCCTTCAAACTCGACACGCTGGGGCTTCTGGGGCTGCTGGCCCTGATTCTGCTGGCGCTGCTGTTCTTTCCGTTCCTTGCGCTGCTGACGCTCCTGCGCCTTCTCTTCCTTCTGGGCCTGGTCCTCACTGAGTTCCGTGAACAGGTCATGGATAAACTGCTTTCCGTCCACGGAAGCCTCCTGCGGGGCCGGAGAAACCGATTCTTCCGGTTTGACGGGCTCCGCATCCTTTTTGACGCGTCCACGCCTCTGCCGGGGCTGTTTAGGCTGTTCCTCAGGAACCTGGGCTGCCGCGTCAGCTTCCGCTTCCGGTTTCACGACCGGCTCCTCGACGGGCTTATCGACCGGCTCCGGGGCAGGTTCGGCCGCCTGCTTGGCTTTCCGGCCACGACCGCTTTTCCTGGGGGCCGCAGCCTTTTCCTCCTTCGGCTTGTCCTCAGCAGGTTTTTCCTCGGCGGGAGCGGGCTCGGCCGCCGGTTTCTCTTCTTTCTTTCTGGCCTCCTCCTTACGGGGGCGTCCGCGTTTCTTGGGCTTGTTTTCAACGGGTTTCTGAGACTCGATGACGGCCTCGGCGTCCAGGATGGCAAATCCCAGGTCTTCGAGAGCCAGTTTCTTAGCGTTCTTGATGTTCAACTCTTCTCCCAGGGACCTGAGCTCGGCTTCGCTCATTCCATTCAATTCTAACAGGCTGTGGGGCATAAAAAAACAAATGCGATTCGATGGATTCAATCATTCCTCCCGACCGGAAGGAGCGGATGTGCAAAGGTAAGCAAAAAAAACAAACAAACAAAAAGTTGCCTCACTTATCGGAGCATATTGTCCATATAGCTGGAACTCTTCTTGAAGCGCAGCAGGTCCGCCAGTGCCGAAGCGTTCGCAGCGATGCGGAAGCTGTAAGACTGCCACTGTCCCATCGGGACCCAACTGACGGCGATATTGAAACAGTGCAGGTCGTAAGAGGCGCTGATCTGCGTCGTGGTCATCTTCATGGCCATGACATCGAAGCCGGTCGTAGCCTGGATGCTCATCCGGGGCGTCAGCTTGATATTCCCGGAGGCATTGATCGTCTGGGTGATGCGCTTGTTCTCCAGCAGCTGGTTGTTCGTATACTGGTAAGACTTCGAGTAGGAGAAACTATAGCTGAAATTCACCGACCAGGGGGCATTCGGATTCATATAATAAACGAAACCGCCGGGAATATACTCTCCGGTGAGAGGATGGTAGTAGATGCGCCGGTAGGAATTGGCATCTGAGGTTCCGCTCCCGGAACTGTCTCCGCCGCCGGCTCCGGACTTGCTGCCGTCATTTCCGTTGATGGACCCTTTGCCGTTGAAGGCGATGGACATGGAGAGACTGGCATTGGTCAGCCGCAGCGGAACGCCTGTGGCAACGATGTTGAACTTGTTGATTTTCTGGCCACGCTCATTGACAGCGTACGGGTCAAAGTTCAAGTTACCGCTGATATTCAGCTTGTTGAACAAGTTTGTCGATGCACTGACGCCGATGTTGGACATCTTGAGGGAGTCCGCCAGGAAGTTGTAGCTGCCGTTGAAGGATAGCTGGTCGATGAGCTTTACCTTCTTGGTGCCGGTACCGGTCGTATCCTTCAGGTCACGGACCTTCGCTTCCAGGTTGTTGCCCACGGAGAAACTCATGCTGCCGGTCTTTCCCCTTCCGGGAGGAGACACTGAATTGTGGTGGCCGGTGACACTGTAGATATTGTAATAGCTTTCGGCGTGATAGGAGCCCCGCTTGTCATAATAGCCGTCCAAGGTGCGCCAGCCGTTGAAAGCCGTGCCTTTCTCCGGGCTGTACGAGATGCTCATGGTCGGCGTGATGACATGCCGGATGGCCTGCACTTTCCGGTGCTTTCCGAAATTGAACATGCCGTAGATCCGGGTGCTCAGGGACATGCTGCCCGAATATGTATGCGTGGTTCCGAAAGAGTTGAAAGCCTTTCCCGGATCCGTCACCACCTTCTGCGCCTGGACGAGGTTTCCGTCCTTGTCGGTCACCATGACGGGATTGTTGTCGGCGTCGTATTCCGCCTCCAGGTACTGTCGTCCGGTGCTGAACATCCAGTTCATGCCGTAGGACACGCTCGGGGTTACATTCAGGTATTTCAGGAGGGTGAAGTTCGGAAGGCCGATCTGGAAGGTATGGCCCATGCCGTTGGTCAGCCGGTCAAGCGCCTTGGTTGCGAGGGAGTCGCCGAAAGCCTTCTTCCGGAAGCCCGTCACAGGGTCCACCTCATACGAACCGTCGGAATTGTACACATAGTCCTGCATGTCCCGCATCTTGAAATTCAGGCGGTTCTGGAAAGATGTATTGTAGCCGAAGGAGATCTTTTCATAGAACTTTTCCTTTCCCACCCGGTTCTTCTCCTTGAAAGGATAGAACCGTGTGACGGAGAAAGTTACGTTCGGAAGCGTGAAGGAGTAACTGGAGTCACGGGAGTTCTGGCTGTGGAGGGCGTTCACCGACAGGCTGAACTTGCCGTTCCAGTTGTGCGAATAGGAGATGGAGGAAGATACCTGGTTCTGCAGCGCTTCCGTCACGGAGGACGAGTTGTACTTGCTGTTGGAAGGGCTCGAGAAATTCACCGAAGCACTGAATGTAGTTCCGGGATGCGCCTTGGCATCCTGCGTATGGGACCATTTGAGGCCGAAGTTCGTGCTCTGCCGGAAGTCGGCGCTGCCTTTCTCGCCGGTCTGGTCATTGGAGTAAGTGAGGGAGAAGTTGCCGTTGAACTTGTAATTCACCTTGTAGCGGGAATTGATGTCGATGGCATAGGATCCCAGGGTGTAATAGCTGCCGGTCAGGGAAAGGTCGAAATAATCGCCCAGGACGAAATACATGCCGGCATCCCGGACGAAGAAACCGCGGGCGACCTCTTCGCCGAAGGTCGGCATCAGAAGGCCGGTGGCGCGGGTAGGCTTGGAGGGGACGAAACCGAAGGGAAGGCCGATGGGGAGGGGAACATCGGCAATCACGGGATAAGCCGGGCCGAAAACGGTCTTCTGCGAGGGCTGGGTGACCACTTTCGCCATCGTCATGCGCATATAATAATGGGGATGCTCCAGGTCGCACACCGTGTACATTCCGTCCCGCAGATTCACGGACTGGTCCGGCATCATCTTGATTTTCTTGCCCTGGAGCAGGCCTTCCGACTCCTGGGTGATCATATTGGTGATGCGGGCCTTCTTGGAGTCGAAATTATAGTAGAGTTCCTCCATCTTGTACGTGGACTTGCCCTGGGTCATTTCGGGCTGGCCCACCCATTCTCCGGTAGTCTCGTCTTTCCGGCCGCGGGCGAAGACGGTATTCGTCTTCATATCGTACTCGATGTAATCGGCCGTGAGTTTCATGTCCTGGTAGGTGACCGTGGCACCTCCATAATAATAGACCTTGCGCTCTCCGCCTGTGAATTCCGTAATGATGGAATCCTTGGCGGTGGAAAAGGCGGGACGGTCCAGCGAACTCTTTTCCAGCATGTCCAGGGAGTCGCGGCGGGCCACCGAATCGGCCCGGTGCACGGAATCCCGGTAAGCGATGACAGAATCGGGAAGCGCGACGGCGGCGGTGGTGTCCGCCGCTTCCACGCGGCTGCGGTTCCGGTTCCGGCGGAACAGCTGGGCGGAACAGACTTCCTGACCCAGCACGAGGGCAAGGAGTCCTACCGCGAAGTATTTCCAAATTCTATCCAAATTGCTTATATTTGCAATCGACAAAAGTACGATATTTTTCAATCAATTCAAAACAGTGCGCACGATGAAGAACCCTTCCGGCAAACTGCTGCTCCTTGCGGGCATCCTGTTTTCTGCAAGCATTGTGCCTGTCCCGGCCGCCGGTCAGGACAAACTGTCGCTGAAAACCGTCGTCATCGACCCCGGCCACGGCGGGCATGATTCCGGTTGCATCAGCCCGGACAAGAAGACCTACGAGAAAAACCTTACCCTGTCCATCTCCAAACTCTTCGCCGAAAAGATCCGCAGCACCTGTCCGGATGTCCGGGTGATCATGACCCGGGATGATGACCGTTATGTCACCCTCAGCGGACGGGCGGACATCGCGAACAATGCCGGCGCGGACCTGTTCGTGTCCATCCATATCAACGCCCAGGCCAAAGGAAATTCCGCCTCCGGCTATTCCATCCACTGCCTGGGGCAATCCTCCAGGCAGGGGAACGACCTGTTCGGCAAGAATCTGGACCTGGTGCAGCGGGAGAACTCCGTCATCCTGCTGGAAGACGATTACCAGACCAAATATCAGGGGTTCGACCCTTCTGACCCGCAGTCCTACATCTTCTTCTCCCTGATGCAGAACGCCCACCTGGAACACAGCCTCCTGTTTGCCGAGGACGTCGCCGAGGCCATGAAAGGGGGGCCCATCTCCCGGAACCGGGGCGTTTCCCAGGATCCGTTCTGGGTCCTCTGGCGGACGGCCATGCCCGCCGTCCTGGTGGAAGTAGGCTTCATTTCCAATGCGGCCGACCTCCAGGCCATGCGCTCCCCGCAGGGACGCGAGAAGATTGCCGACAACCTCCTGAAGGCCTTCAAGTCCTTCAAGGCCCGTTATGACGGTTCCGCAGCGGTTTCCCGCCAACCCGCCGAAGCGTCCCGGGAAAAGCAGAAAGCCGATGAACCGGAAAAGAAGGATGAAGCGGTGCCGGCGCCGGAGCGGACCACCTCCGGCAGCCAGTACGCCATCCAGATCCTGGCGACATCCCGGAAGATGAAACCCTCCGACGCCTTTTTCCGCGGGTATGCTCCGACGGAGGTCAAGTCGGGCAAACTGTACAAGTACCTCATCCTGCCCGATACGGATCTTTCTGCGACGAGAAAGAAATGGAGGGAAGTCCGAAAAAAGTTTCCGGAGTGTTTCATTGTCCGTAAAGAAGGGGAAACGCTCACACGGATTCCCTGATTTTTCGCTTTCAATTGCTTTCAAAAGGGTTTTTCCGGAATTTCTGCAATTTAGAATTTCTAAAAACAAGAAACCTAGCTGTACGACATTTGTCGCTGATTCAATAAAATAAAGCACTAATTATCAATGTTTTGAAAATGGTGCTTCAAACGAGCTGCGGGAGTAATAATTAAAACAAAATATTTTTAATATGCAATAGCAAATTGAATTTGTTATCATTTATTTTTCCCCCAAATTTGCATTCCGATACATTCCTGACTAGCACGTGAACGGAACCGACAGACATATCGCCGTATGGAACAACTGTCTGCAGATCATTGAGAGCAACATTGATCCGCAGAAGTTCAGTACCTGGTTCAAACCCATCCGGCCCGTCTCCCTGGTGGACTCGACCCTGACGGTCGAAGTCCCGTCGGACTTTTTCCGGGATTATATCGAGGGGGCCTATCTGGACCTGCTGAAACTCACGCTCAAGCGGGCCATCGGCGCGGGTGCGCAGCTGCATTATATGGTTCGCCCCGTCCAGGTGGAAAAGCCCATGGTATATCCGGCCTCCCACGGTCTCACCCCGACCAACAAGACGGTTCCCATCAGCACCTACCAGCCTTCCGGCAGCCCCAGTCCCTTCGTGTTCCCGGGCGTCCAGCGGGTCAAGATCGACCCGAGGCTGAATCCGGTCTACTGCTTCGCAAACCTCATCGAGGGTGAATGCAACCGGATGGGCGTCACCGCCGGAGAGAACATTTCCCTCTCGCCGGGCAAGACCCCGTTCAATCCGCTGTTCATCTTCGGCGGTCCGGGACTCGGCAAGACCCACCTCATCCAGGCCACCGGCATCGCCATCAAGGAACGCTATCCGGACCTGGTGGTCCTGTACGTCACGGGCAACGAGTTCAAGACCCAGTACATGGACGCCATCAAGGGGAACCGCCTGGTGGACTTCATGGCCTTCTACATGAGGATCGACGTCCTGCTGGTGGATGACATCCAGGACCTGCTCGGGCAGGGATCCCAGAATGCGTTCTTCAACGTTTTCAACCATCTGCACCAGAGCGGGAAACAGCTGGTATTCACCTCCGACCGCGCCCCGGTGGACCTGCAGAATTTCGAAGAGCGCCTCCTTTCGCGTTTCAAGTGGGGACTCTCCGTGGAACTGTCCCGTCCCGAATACGAGACCCGGCTGTCCATGCTGCGCGCCCGCGCTTTCCGGGAGGGTGTCCAGGTGGACGACGAGGTCCTCGGTTTCCTGGCTTCCCGCATCAAGTCCAACTTCCGGGAACTGGAAGGCTCCCTGATTTCGCTGATTGCCAATGCCACGCTCTGCCACAAGGAGATCACCGTCTCCCTGGCGGAAAGTATCACCGGCAAGATCGTAGGGGAGAAGAAGACCGATGTCTCCATCGACCTGATCGTGGACACCGTGTGCGAGTATTTCAACATCACCCGCGACATCCTGCTTTCCAAGTCCCGCAAGCGCCAGATCGTCCAGGCCCGCCAGATCGCCATGTACGAGTGCCGCAATCTCATTCCCAACTGCTCCCTTTCCACGATCGGCGCCGAACTCGGCGGCAAGGACCATGCCACCGTCCTCCATGCCTGCACGACTGTCCAGGACCTGATGGCCACCGATAAGGCTTTCCGCCAGTACGTTTCCGACGTCGAAAGCATGATTTCCGTTCCCGTCGAACGGTAAGATTTCCATCTTAGGCTTTTTTTTCTTACTTTTACACGAATATTCAATTTGTGTAAGCCATGAACGCAGAAACCGTACTCGATATCTTCCGCCAGATCACGAAGATACCCCGCGAATCCGGCCACGAGGAACCGATGACCGCCTTCCTTCAGGACTTCGCTTCCCGGCACCGGCTGGAATGCCGCACGGACAAGACCGGCAACGTCGTCATCGTCAAAGAGGCCTCCCCGGGCAAGGAGCAGGTTCCCACGCTGGTCCTCCAGGCGCACCAGGACATGGTCTGCGAGAAAGATGCCGGTTTCCCCTTCGATTTCAAGACTGACCCGATCCCCTATACCATCGAGGACGGCTGGATGACGGCCAGGCATACGACGCTCGGGGCCGACGACGGCATCGGCGTCGCCGCCTGCCTCGCCCTCCTTCAGAGCGACCTGCCCATGGGGAAGCTGGAATGCCTGTTCACCATCTCCGAAGAGACGGGCATGGACGGCGCCTTCGCCCTGGAACCCGGTTTCTTCGAAGGAAAAACCCTCATCAACCTGGACTCCGAAGATGAAGGACAGCTGTTTGTCGGCTGCGCCGGCGGCATCGACACCACCGCCACCATCGAATTCAAGCGGGAAGCGCTCCAGAAAGGATACCGGACGCTGAGGATCCGGATCACCGGCGGCCAGGGTGGCCACAGCGGGGACGACATCAACAAGGAAAGGGCCAATGCCCTCCGGCTCCTGGTCCGTTTCCTGTACACGGAACTCCAGTACGACTTCCAGCTCCTCACCCTCGGCGGCGGCAACAAGCCCAACGCCATCTGCCGGGAAGCGGAGGCGTTCATCGCCGTGCCGGCGGACGACATCGCCGAATGGGAGGACGACGCGAAGGCCTTCGATGCCCTCATCAAGGCGGAATTCCGTGCCAGCGACCCGGGAATCGGCATCCTCTGCACCCCGGAAGCCTGTCCCATCCGGCCCATCGAGGAAGGGGATGCGGCCAACATCATCATGACCCTCCTGAGCGTTCCCCACGGCGTGGAGAAGATGTCCATGGACATTCCCGGCCTCGTGGAAACGTCCACGAACCTGGCCGCCGTCCGCATCGAAGGCGATGTCCTGAAGGTCATCACCAGCCAGCGCAGCTCCGTCGTCTCCGAACTGCACGCCCTCGCCGAACGCGTGGAAGCCGCCTTCTTCCTGGGCTCCTTTGACGTCGAGCATCATGGAGAATACCCGGGATGGAAGCCCAACCTGGAATCCAATATCCTGAAAATCAGCGTAGAATCCTACAGGCGGCTGTTCCGCACCGAACCCGAGGTCAAGGCCATCCACGCTGGCCTCGAGTGCGGCCTGTTCCTGGAAAAGTTCCCGGACTTGGACATGATCTCCTTCGGTCCCACCCTCCGGGGCGTCCATGCTCCGGGGGAGAGACTCGAACTCGCCTCCCTGGACAAGTTCGTGGCCCATCTCGTTGACGTCGTCACCCATTTCGAATAGCCCCATGCTCATCGCCCCTTCCATCCTGGCCGCCGATTTCCTGCATCTTGCCCAAGATGTGGAAACCGTCAATGCTTGCGGCGACTGGATCCATCTGGACATCATGGACGGCTCCCTCGTTCCCAACATCTCCTTCGGCTTCTCGGTCGTGGACGCCGTCGCGAAGGTTGCGGAGAAACCGATGGACGTCCACCTGATGATCGTGCATCCCGAGAAATACATCGAGCGCTTTGCCAAGACGGGCGCATCCTACATCAGTTTCCATTATGAAGCGACGCTGGATGAAACGGATGCAGTCATCGATCTCATCCACAGCTTCCATGTGAAAGCGGGGCTGGCCATCAATCCCGACTGCCCGGTGGAGAAGATTTTCCCGTACCTGGGAAAGCTGGACTATGTGCTGGTCATGAGCGTGTTCGCCGGTTTCGGCGGCCAGAAGTTCATCCCGGAGACTTTGGACCGCGTGCGGGCCGTCCGGAAGGAACTGGAACGCATCGGCCACAAGGCCCTCCTTCAGGTGGACGGGGGGGTCACCCAGGAGAATGCGGCAGAAATTGCCGCGGCAGGTGTGGATGTCGCCGTAGCGGGAAGCGCCGTCTTCAAGGCCGAAGACCCGCAGGCGGCCGTAGCCGTCCTCAGAGGATGTACCCCACTTCCTTGAAAGCGTAGGTGCGGATTTCCCCGTCCCTTTCCATCAGAAGGCGTCCCTCCCGGGTGACGCCTTTTATCGTCCCCGTGAATTCCTCGCCGGAAGCGAGGTCCCGGTAGCGGCAGGGGAGCCCGGCCTGGAAGAGATCGGCACCATACGCCGCATACAGGGCCTCCCGATCGCTGTCCAGGAGGGGCAGCCGCTCCCCGAACAAGGCACAGATCTCGGCCAGGGCCTGTTCCAAGCCGTAGGAGCGGCCCGTCAGCCGTTTCAGGGAAGTCGGATTGACCAGTTCTCCCGGAAAGACGGTCTGGTTCAGGTTCAGGCCGATGCCGATGACGCTCGAAACGATCCGGTCGCCTTCCAGCCCATTCTCGATAAGCATCCCGCAGATTTTCTTCTTCCCCACATAAATGTCGTTGGGCCATTTGATGACGGCCGGAACCCCCTCGCCCCGGAGCCAGTCCCGGATGACCAGCGTGGAAAGGAAAGTAATGCCCATGAAATCCCGGGCGGGGTAGTCCGCAGGCTTCAGCAGCAGGGAGAAAGTCAGGTTGCCGCCGGGTTCGGACAGCCAGCGGTTTCCCCGCTGACCACGGCCCGCCGTCTGGCTCACGGCTGCCACCACTGACAGATTGTCATACTCCGGAATGTGCCTCAGAAGTTCGTCATTGGTGGAATCCAGTTCCTCATACCACTTTATCTGGATCTTGCTTTCCATTGGTTCGGATTTTGTGTATCTTTGTATGCAAATTTACAAATAAATACGCATATGATTACACATGACCTTCGGCTCATCGCCGATGCGATCATAGACAAGAAGGGGGAGAACGTGATCTCGCTGGACCTTCGGAAAATGGATGGCGCCATCACCGACTATTTCGTCGTCTGCGACGGTTCCAACACCACCCAGGTGGGCGCGATTGCCGACAACATTGCCGAGAAGATGCAGGAGGAGGGCCACAAGCTCTACCGTTCCCAGGGTGAAGAGAACAATTTCTGGATCATCCAGGACTACGGGAACATCGTGGTCCACGTGTTCCTGAAGGAATACCGCGACTTCTACCGCCTGGAGGACCTGTGGGCCGACGTTCCCCGGAAAGAGTACAAACTTCGCAGGAAGCCTGCCGTAAAAAAGACCGAAGAATAGATGGCCGACAGGAAAAAAGATCCGAAGGGAGGCAAGGGTTTCAGCTTCTCCTTCAATTTCTCGTGGCTTTACCTGATCCTCATCCTGGGCATCGGCTATCTGCTGTTCAACAACCAGCAGTCCGCCGACCCGCAGAAGATCGAATGGCAGCAGGTCAAGACCATGGCCCAGTCCGGGGATATCGAAGAGATCGTCTTTATCCGCAACGATATCCGGGGCGAGGTCAAAGTGCGTCCCGAGCGGCTGGCCAAGTATGCCGGAGAGTTTCCGGGCGGCATCGTCCCGCGCCGGGCGCCCCATTTCTATTTCCTGGTTTCCGCCAAGTTCGATCCGGAGGCGAGTTTCGCCGAGCTCAACGAAGCCCTTCCCGTGGGCGATCAGTTCAAGGTGGTCATCCAGAACGCCGACCATACCTGGGCCGAACTGGCCCAGTGGATCTTCCCGACCCTGCTCCTGATCCTCTTCTGGGTCTGGATGTTCCGCGGGATGAACCGCGGCGTCGGGGGAGGCGGAGCCGGCATGGGCAATCCTTTCAATGTCGGAAGGTCCACCGGCAAGCTTGCCGACAAGGACGAGGTGAAGGTCACCTTCAAGGATGTCGCCGGCCTGTACGGTGCCAAGGAGGAAGTGATGGAAATCGTGGATTTCCTGAAGAATCCCAAGAAATACACCGCCCTGGGCGGAAAGATCCCGAAGGGAGCCCTGCTCGTGGGCCCTCCCGGAACGGGCAAGACCCTGCTGGCGAAGGCCGTGGCAGGGGAAGCGAATGTCCCCTTCTTCTCCATTTCCGGTTCCGATTTCGTGGAGATGTTCGTGGGTGTGGGTGCGTCCCGCGTCCGTGACCTCTTCCGCCAGGCCAAGGAAAAGGCCCCCTGCATCGTGTTCATCGACGAAATCGACGCCGTGGGCCGCGCCAGGGCCAAGAACGGCGGATTCTCTTCCAACGACGAACGGGAGAACACGCTGAACCAGCTCCTGACCGAGATGGACGGGTTCGGCACCAACTCCGGCGTCATCGTCCTCGCCGCCACCAACCGGGCTGACATTCTGGACCAGGCCCTCATGCGGGCCGGCCGTTTTGACCGGCAGATCCACGTGGAGCTTCCGGAACTGAAGGAACGGGAGGAAATCTTCCAGGTCCACCTGCGCGGCATCAAGGTCGCCCCGGACTTCAACGTGGAGTTCATGGCCAAGCATACGCCGGGCTTCTCCGGGGCGGATATCGCCAATGTCTGCAACGAGGCGGCCCTCACCGCCGCCCGTCGCAACCATGATCTGGTTACCCAGCAGGACTTCCTGGATGCGGTGGACCGCATCATCGGCGGGCTCGAGCGCAAGAGCAACACCATCATGTCCCCGGCGGAGAAGCGGACCACAGCCTATCACGAGGCCGGCCATGCCCTGGTGGGCTGGCTCCTTCCGTATGCCGATCCGGTCTTCAAGGTGAGCATCATCCCGCGCGGCAATGCCCTCGGCCTGACCTGGTACCTGCCGGAAGAGCGGAAGAACTGGTCCCGCAGCGTGATGATCGACCGGATGTGCGCCCTGCTGGGCGGCCGCGTCGCGGAGGAGATCCTCAATGGCGAACCCTCCACCGGCGCCCTGAACGACCTGGAGCGCCTGACGGACATCGCCTACAGCATGGTCCAGTATTACGGGATGAGCGAAAAGGTGGGAAATCTTTCCTTCTATGACTCCACCGGCGCCCGGGGCTACAACCTGACGAAGCCCTATTCCGAGAAGACGGCCGAACTCATGGACCAGGAAGTGAAGGAGATCGTGCAGCAGGTCCATGACCGCACCTACCGGCTTATCGAAGAGCACAGGGACGCTTTCATGCAGATGGGCGCGCTCCTTCTCGAAAAAGAAGTTATCTTTGCCGAGGATATCGAACGGATCCTCGGCCCTAAGGTGAAACCGGAAGGAGAAGAGGCTGTCCCGGAGCCGCGACCGCAGGAAGAACAGGAAGAACAGGAAAACCATGAATAACACCGTCATACGGACCCTGTCCGGCATCTGTTTCCTCGTCATCGTCATCAGTTCGCTGCTGGTGAGCAAGTACCTGTTCGCCGCCCTGATGCTGTTCCTGACGGCCACGATGCTGTACGAGTTCTACCGTATGACGATGGGGGAGAAGTACCGGGACCTGCAGTTTGCAGCCATTCTCCTGAGTTGCATTACCGGGGGACTGGTCTTTTTCTCCGCCCTGTTCCCGGTTCTGTCCCCGGCCGTCCCGGCGACCTTCCTGTTCATTCCCGGACTGATGGGCGCTTCGCTGCTTGTCAAGGACAAAGCGGATTTCAAGCAGCTGGCTTTCCTGTTCACGGGCATCCTTTACATTGCGATCCCGCTGATCCTGTCCCGCTATGTGGTGCTGGACCGGGAGGGCGGTTTCGACGGCCGCCTGATGCTTGCTTTCTTCATGATCATCTGGGCATCGGACGTCGGAGCCTACTGCGTGGGCATGCTCCTGGGCAGATATACTGGAAAGCTGGCCCCCGCCATCTCGCCGAACAAATCCTGGGCGGGCTATTGGGGCGGTCTTGCTTTTGCCGTCCTCACCGGAGCGATCCTGGTGTGGACCGGCTACCTTTCCTTCCCGATGATGCACGTCCTCGTCATGGCCCTGCTGATGCATGTCGCCGGTGTATTCGGCGACCTGTTCGAATCCCAGTGGAAGCGGGTGTGCGGCGTGAAGGATTCCGGCAGCATCATGCCCGGGCACGGCGGGATGCTGGACCGCTTCGACAGTGCCCTGTTCGCCATCCCTACGGGAACCATTTATTTGATAATCACCGGTTTATTCTAATTCCCCGAGCATGAAACGGTTTTTCCAGAGCATTCGGATCGACAAGGACTCCTATGAAACCATCCTGATATCGTGGTGTATCTGCGCTGTCCTGATCTGGCTGACGGCGCATTTCATCCACAATCCGTGGATTTCCATCCCGCTGTCGGCCATCTTCGTGATCTTCATGGTGTTCATCACCTGGTTCTTCCGGGTGCCGGAGCGGACCGCGCCGGACTATGAGAACGACCGGCTCGTCACTTCCGTTGCCGACGGCAAGGTGGTCATCGTGGAAAAGGCTTTCGAGAAAGAGTATCTGAAGCGGGATTGCATCCAGGTCTCCGTGTATATGGATTTTTTCGACGTGCACTGCAATTTCTGGCCCGTCAACGGAAAAGTCACCTACTACCAGTATCATCCGGGCAAGTACCTGCTGGCTTTCCACCCCAAGTCCTCGGAACTGAACGAACACGCCTCCAGCTGCCTGCAGAACGAGTACGGCGAGGTGTTCTTCAAGCAGATTGCCGGCACCTTCGCCCGCCGGATCGTCTGCTACTCCAAGCCGGGCAACATGGAAAACCGGGGCGACCAGTGCGGCGTCATCAAATTCGGCTCCCGCATCGACATGTTCCTGCCGCTCGACGCCGACATCCGGGTGAAGGTCGGCGACAAACTCAAGGCCGTGGAATCCGTGATCGCGGTTCTTCCGGAGAAATAAGGATCAATAGATATCGTCCAGCGAAACCGACTGCCAGGCAGGCATCATCGGGTCTTCCAGCGTGCAGTCCAGCACCAGGCGTTTTCCGCCCATGACGGAGACTTCCAGGAAACGCTTCTCTTCCGGCCAGTTGGCCATCATATTGGCCGCCATATCGTGCGTATGGCCCACATACCGGTAGATCTGGTACTCGTAGCCGGCGGGCTGCAGGACCTTTCCCACCAGGTAACTGCTGCCGAACATGCCCCAGCGGCCGAAGCCCATCTTGTCATACATGACAGCCCCGTCCTTCGTGCCGTGGATCAGCAGCTGCGGGCAAGGCGTCCGGTTGTATTCCGGTTTGCCGGAATCGGACATGATCGCCCCGGCGAAGGACATCACGCCGGCAAAGTGGAACCCATCCGGCAGGATTTCCGCCCGGACCGTGCGATTGCAGGCTTCCAGCTCACAGGAGAGGGAAATCATCGCTCCGGCCGAACTGCCGGCGATCACGATGTTAGACGGGTCAACCCCCAGTTCGTCTGCGTGGTCGCACAGATAGCGGACGGAAGCGAAAACATCCTCCACGCCCATGTCCACGGCCTTTTTCGTAAACCGGGCACTCTGGATCAGGTGCCCCAGGTCGAACTTCATCTCCACGCCCTTGAGCCCCAGCCGGTAGTCCACGGAAACCACCCGGTAACCGTTTTCGTTCAGGCGTTTGAACCAGGGAAGCACGTACGGATCGTCCCGCCGTCCGGTGATGAATCCGCCGCCGAAGACATAAAGGATCGTCGGGCGTTGCAGGGTGTCGCCGGGGATCTCGACCGGGTCATAGACGTCCATGAAAAGGTCGCAGGTATCCCGCTGGGCAACCTTGTAAGTGGTTTTCTGTGCACTGCACAGGAGCGTGCCGCAAACAAGCAGCACGAGGGTAAGCAAAGTCCGTTTCATCGTTCCGATTCAATGAGTTCAACCAGTTTGTCCACGGCCTCGGCATCGGGGATGTGCCGGAGCACCGGAGTCTTTCCGCGGTAGATGGTCACCTTTCCGCCGCCTTCGCCCACATAGCCGTAGTCCGCATCGGCCATCTCGCCGGGACCGTTCACGATGCAGCCCATCACGGCGATGACCACATCCTTCAGGTGCCCCGTCCGGGCCTTGACGGCTTCGAAAGCCTCCTGGAGATTGTACATCGTCCGTCCGCAGCCGGGGCAGGCGATATACTCGGGCCGGTAGAATTTCCGCCGGCAGGCCTGCAGGAGTTCATCCGTCAGGTAGGCGGCGAATTCCGGTTCCAGCTCCGGGAACGAGACCGTGTCGATCTCCCGGTCCAGCAGCGACTTCCCGTAATCGCAGGCCGCCTTGAGGATGATCCGCTCGCGTTCGGTCATTCCAGCTTGCACCCCTGTCATTCCGGCTTGCACCTCTGTCATTCCGGATTGCACCTCTGTCATTCCGAGCGAAGCGAAGGAATCTGTCCCTCCGCAGGAATAGCGCTCGGAAAGATACCGCGCCACCGGTAGCTCGTTCTCCGGATCCTCGGTCAGGGATACCCGGACCGTATTGCCGATGCCCTCGGAGAGGAGGGTGGAAATGGCCACACAGGACTTGATGCGGCCGGAATCGCCGTTGCCGGCTTCCGTGACCCCCACGTGGAGCGGGAAGACAACCCCGCGCTCCTGCATCATCCGGGCCAGTTCCCGGTAGGCTTCGATCATCACCACCGTATTGCTGGCCTTCAGGGAGACGACCACCTCGTAGAATTCCGCCTCCAGGCACATATCGACCCACTCCATGGCAGCCAGGGCCATTGCCCGAGGGGTATTTCCATACCGTTCCACGATATAGGACCCCAGCGACCCGTGGTTCAGGCCGATCCGGATGGCTGTCCCGCAGCGCTTGCATTCCTCCAGGAAGCGGGCGAACTGCCGCCGTGCCTCCCCGTGGTCCTTGTGGAAGTTCCCCGGATTGATCCGGACTTTTTCCACGACGGAGGCGACGGCAATGGCCGTCTCCGATGAGAAATGGATGTCGGCCACCAGGGGTACGCCGCACCCGGCGGCCCTCAGACGGGCCTTGATTTCCCGCATGTGCGGAACATCCTGCAGGCCCGGAACCGTGATCCGGACGAGCCGGGCCCCGGCGGCCGCGAGGCGAAGGCACTGGGCCACCGTCGCGTCCACATCATACGTATGGGTATTGCACATCGTCTGGACGACGATGGGGTTGTTTCCGCCGATGAGGACGTCACCGACCTTGACGATTCGTGTTTCCATCATTGCTGCTTAAGTTCTTCCCTTTCTTCGGCAACCATCTGCCGGGCCATCCTGCGGAGTTGCGCCCGCGTGTGTCCCCGGCGGGGGGTCAACTGATAATACAGCCCCAGCGTGACCGCCCCGTCGAGGGGATAGGCAAAACGGTAGTAATAGGGGCTGGCTACGTCAGGATGGTAGAACGGCGACCACCCCCATTTGATCTGGACGCCCAGGTGCACCTCGAACGGATCGAGCATGAATCCCAGTCCCAGTCCGCCCTGGACGCCATAGGTCCAGCGGTAGTCCGTGTCCAGGAAAGTGTGCTCGATTCCATCGACACGCGGACCGATACGGGTAATGTTCGTACGGTAACCGCCGAACAGGCCGGCCTTGATGAGGATTTTCGCAAACGAACCCATGTCCAGGTGCGCATGGGTCAGGAGAAACACCTCGGGGACCTCCATATAGGCCTCATAGGCGCCGTCGATGTTCTGGCGCCAGGTATCTCCGTCCGATTCGTATTCCTTGAAATTGTAACCTTCGAAGTTGTGCTGGAAGCCCAGTTCCATGCCGACGATGGGAAAAGTGTTCATCATCGTGGCATACCGCGTGACGGAGGCCCCGTACACCGGTTTGTTCACATAGAAGTTCACCTGCCGGTCCGGGTTGAAATAACCATGCTGGACGGATACGCCGCCATGGACGCCCACGATCCAGTAGTCGTTGATCCGGGAAGCCTTCGGGATGTCCGTCGCGTCCAGGTACTCGTTCGTAATGGAGTCCGGAAGCTGGAAGAACTCCTTTTCCAGGTCGATGGAGGATTTCTTCTTCGTCTGTTCCTGTGCCGGTGCGGAGAGGCCTCCGAGGCAAAGGGTCAGGAGGATGATGGCCGTCTTTCTCATCGGAACAGTTCCTCCAGATCGATTTGCTGGACATACTCCGTCCGTTCCGGAATGTCAATGAGAAACTCGTCCTTGATCTTGAAGAAGCGGACTTTTTCCGGCTGACGGTGCTCCAGGACGTTGCCGGTATCCACCAGACCGTTCCCGTTCCGGTCCTCCGTGATACGGACACAGTATTTGCCGGCTTTGACATAGGGGAACAGCAGGGTCCGGTCGGACTCCACGATGAAACTCCGGATGACCTTGTCCCGCTTTTCCGTGAGCAGGTCAACGATGTAACGGTTCTTCCCCACATGGGAAAGCTCCATGGAGATGGAACTCAGTTTCTCATCATTCGGCAAGGTGACCTTGAGCTCCGTGCTGTCATTGTAGAAGCCGTTTACGTCCCGGAATTTCCGGTGCGGGATCTTCAGGTGGTAGTCGAATCCCTGCATGAGTTTGTCAGCGGGCATGACGGTATAGAGCCGGAGGTTGTCCGGATCCCGGCTCACCTGGTATTTCTCCTTTTTCTCCTGCTGGCGCGGGTTTACGGACCAGAAAGAGAGGGAATCCCAGGCTTCCTGGATCAGCGGGTACTTGAATTCCAGGCGGAATCCGTACTGCTCGACGGTGGTCGGATCCGCCTCGCCCTTGAAAACGGCGATCGTGTCCTCATGCTTGACATTCCGCTGGGAACTCTTCTGGAGCTCGGCCCGCAGCTCCTTGCTGAGGGCCAGCTTCACCGTTTCGTCCGTGGGCAGGAGATTGCCCAGGGTATCGGTCTTGTCATAGTTGATATCCAGGAACAGCGTGTCCGGCATCTTCCGCTGGTCGTTCACCCAGAGTTCCAGGCTGTCCTTCTGCGGATTGATCTGGGAGATCAGCTTCTCTGCGGGAAGGCCTTTGATCTTCATCGAATGGATGTTGACATCCGGTGCCATGAAAGTCAGGAAGGCCGTCCTGAGGCCCACGCGCTCCTTCTTGACGATGAACTGCTTGGACGGTTTTTCCCGGAATACATTCAGTTCCACATCACTCTTGCGGGCCAGGCAGAGGGCCGTATCCTTCATGTTGAACTTCTTGAACTCGTAGATGGAGTCGTTGAAGACGGTCTTCGGACGGTAGGCTTCGTCCAGGAAGGCGATGCTTTCCTGGTCCGGCTCGTAGATGTTGTTGTTGTTGGCATCCCTGATCGCATACACGCGGTACAGGGTGTCCTGGATGTTCCGGAGACTGAAGAAACCCCATTCATCGGTCTTCGCCGCGGCATTGGGGCGATGCAGGAACACAGCCGAATCGGCATGGTCCTTATACAGGAGGACGGTCGCACCCTTGATGGGCTTGAGCGTATTGCAGTCCTGCACCAGGCCGGTCAGACACATCGAATCGATCTGGGAACCCGTGGAGAAGACCAGGGTGAAGCCTTCGAAGAAATTCCCCTCGTTGTTGTCCGCCACCGCACCGGTGATATCCAGGGTATAGGTCGTATTGCTGTCCAGGTCGGACTCGAAGGAGACGACAAGGGTTTTCCCCTGCATCCGGTACTTGGGCTTCTTCTCCAGCGGCGGAGACAGAAAGATATTGTTCGCCTCCTTCACGACCACGTACTCGTCAAAGGTGAACTTGATCTGCGTCTTGTGTACAGGCACATTCACCGTCCCTGGCAGAGGGACTGTTTTCAGGAGCACCGGGGGAATGGTATCCTTGGGGCCGCCGCTGGGCGGCGTGGTGGTATTGGCGCACCCCGACGGGAACATCATCGCCCCGAGGACGAGGACCGCCGGAATCAGGGGCAGGAATTTTGACAACTTCTTGTTCATACGCATTTTACAGTTCGCTCCGGGAGACGGATTCGATCCCGTCGATGTGGGAGAGTTTCCTCAGGATCTGTTCAAGGACATCCTTGCTGTTCACATACAGGTCGATGTAGCCGGAGAAAATCCCTTCGTCGGCGCTCAGGTTGAGCCGGCGCATGTTGGCGCCCATCACCAGGGACAGGAACCGGGAAATCTCGTTCAGCAGGCCCACCCGGTCCAGGCCTTTCAGCGAAATCCGTACCAGGAAGGACTTGGAGCCCTGTTCTTCCAGCCACTTGGGCACGACGACCCAGTCCCCGTGGGTCGCTGCGATTTCCTCGGCGACGGTGCAGGATTTCTTATGGACGATGATCTTGCCGTCCGGGGATTTGAATCCGACCACCGGATCACCCGGAATCGGATTGCAGCAGGTGGCGATGACGAACTGGTGCCCGTCATCTTCCTTTCCGCCGATGACATATACTTCCTCCGGTTTTTTCGGAGCCTTCTCCTCCCTCCGGAAGATTTTCCGCAGGAGGGAGGCCTTCTGCCTGGATTTCAGGATATCGGAAAGCTTGTCCAGCTTGATCTGCCCCGTGCCTACGCGATAGTACAGTTCATCCCGGTCCGTTGCATCGTAAGCCGCTTCTATGCGCTGCATCAGGTCCTCGGCCGGTTTGTATCCGAGCGCCTGGACCTGGTCCTCCAGGATGGTCTTTCCGAAATCGACGGTCTGTTTCCGTTCGTTCCTGAAATAATCCATGACCAGGGTACGGGCCTTCCGCGTCTTCAGGAACTGGAGCCATTCCCGCTTGGGATGCTCTTCGGCGGCCGTGATGATCTCCACCTGGTCGCCCGTCTTGACCACATGGCTCAGGGAAACAAGCCGCTGGTTCACCTTGGCCGCGATGGCCTTGTTTCCGATTTCCGTATGGATCAGGTAGGCGAAATCCAGCACCGTGGCGCCCTTTTCGATGGACCGCTGCTCGCCCTTGGGGGTGAAAACGTAGATTTCCGTGCTGGTCAGGTCGTTGTGGATGATATCCAGCAGTTCCAGGGCATTCACGTCCGGATTGACAAGGATGTCCTTGATCCTGGAGAGCCAGAGATCCATTTCGCTGTCGCCGATATAGCCGTTCTGCTTGTAAGCCCAGTGCGCGGCGATGCCCTTTTCCGCGATGTCGTCCATCCGGCGCGTCCGGATCTGGACTTCCACCCAGATGCCCGAGGGGCTCAGCAAGGTGCAGTGCAGCGCCTCGTAGCCGTTGGACTTGGGATGGCGCACCCAGTCGCGGATCCGCTCCGGCATGTACCGGTAAATGCCTGTGATCGTGGAGAATACATGATAGCACTGATCCCGCTCGGTCTCGGAAGACTCGGGATCCGGATCAAAAATGATCCGGATGGCGAAGAGGTCGTACACCTGCTCGAAGGAAATCTGCTTGACCTGCATCTTATGCCAGGCGGAATAGGGCGTCTTGACCCTTTTCTTGATCTCGAACTTGAAGCCGGCCTTGGTGAGGGCGGTTTCGATGGGTTCCACGAAGGCGGACACTTCCTTCCCCCGTTCCTCGATGTTCCGGCGGATCTTGGCGTCAATCTCGGCATAGGCCTCGGGTTCCTTGTAGCGGAGCCAGATGTTCTCGAGTTCGGACTTGATGCTGTACAGGCCCAGCCGGTGTGCCAGGGGGATGAAGACGAACATCGTCTCGCTCAGGATCTTGTCCCGTTTGTGTTCGGGCATGAACTCGATGGTCCGGCAGTTGTGCAGGCGGTCGGCCAGCTTGATCAGAACCACGCGGGGGTCGTCATTGAGGGTGAGCAGGATGCGCTTGAAATTCTCCGCCTGCATGCTCTGGGGGGAGGTCATCTTGCTCTTGTCCTCGTAATCCAGGACATTCTTGATCTTGGTGAGTCCGTCCACCAGGGAGGCGATCTTGTCCCCGAAACGTTCCCGGAGATCGTCCACGGTATAGTCCGTGTCTTCCACGACATCGTGCATGAGCGCCGCGGCGATGGACTTGTATCCGAGTCCGATGTCGTCCACGACAATCTGCGCGACCGCGATCGGATGGAGCATATAGGGCTCTCCGCTGCGGCGCCGCACATTCCGGTGCGCCTCATTGGCAAAGTCGAACGCCTCCTGTACGACCGCGAGTTCATGTTCGTCGGCGCAACGTTTCCGGGCCGATGCATACAGGATCTCCCAGTCGTGCCGGATCAGCGCATAATCTTTCTCTTCAAACTCGGAATAACTCATAGTATCTCCTTGGGATTAAGGTGATTCACATTCTGGAACGAATAGGACAGCTCCGCCCCGTACAGGACGATGGTCCACCCCAGGTTCAGCCAGATCATGAACAGGGGAATCGCCGCCAGGACGCCGTAGATGGCGTTCTGTTTGGCCACCATCACCTGGGTTTCCAGGTACAGGTACTGAACGGCCGTAAAACCGATGCCGGCGATGACCGCCGCCTTCAGCGCATGCTTGTAACGCACATGGGCGGCCGGGATGTATTTGTACATCGCCGAAAGGATCAGGATCGCGGCGCCGGCGAATAGCGCCCAGGAAAGCAGGTTCTTCAGGCTCTCCGAGAAGAACAGCCCGCTCGGGACGATAAAATCCAGGATCGAGGAATAGACCACGGAACCGGTAAAGAACAGGACGATCACGAAAGGGGAGAGGATGACCACCCCCAGTCCCACGCCCAGCACATGGAAGAAGTTCCGCTTCTCCTCCGCCTTCCAGACATTGTTGAAGACCCGCCGCACCGACACCATCAGCCAGATGACCACCCAGAAGAAGGAGAACATGCTGATGAAACCGAACAGACCGGATTCCGCCGTCGCGATGATCTTATCGGAGGCCGCCAGGAGGTCTCCGATCAGCTTCTGGTTGCTCAGGTTGGCGTGCAGGAAGGCGCTGAACTGGTCGGAGATGCCCACCTTGTTCGTCAGGTACAGGCCGATGGCGATGAACGGCACGACCGACATCATGGACTGGTAGGCGAGGGCCGTGCACTGGAAGCCGATCTTCTGGTCCGCGAAAACCTTGAGCATCAGCCAGACGACCTTGATGTCCCGGACGACGCGGGCTTTCCAGGCGGACAGGTCTTCCACTTTCAGGTACCACATGTCATGGGTCAGGAACCGGACCAGCCGCTTGGCAAGGATGGTCACCCAGCGGATCCGGACCTGCGTCCAATGTATGGCCTTCTGAAAAAAGTTCATCTAAAACAACGTCAGTTCGTTATCTTCTTCTGGTGCGGGCATGCTCCCTTCGGGCAGGAGCTTCCGGAAAGCTTCCTCGTCCAGGACGGGTACGCCCAGCGCTTCCGCTTTCTTGATTTTCTCGGGGCCCGGTTTCGCACCCGCCAGCAGGAAGGCGGTCTTTCCGGAGACGGAGCCGCTGTTCTTGCCGCCGTTGGCCTCGATGAGGGCCTTGATCTCGTCGCGTGAAACGGAGAAGTTCCCGCTGATGACGATGGTCTTGCCGGCCAGGGCGTCCGAGGCGTTTTCCGCTTTCCGGACAACGGACATCTGCAGGCCGGCCGCCTTCAGGCGCTCAATTTCTTTCAAGTGCCGATCGTCGCGGAAATACTTGTACACGCTCTCGGCGATGACTTCGCCCACCTCGGGTACGGCGGCCAATTCCTCCCTGGAGGCCTGTGCCAGCGTGTCGATGTCCCCGAAATGCCGGGCGATGTCCCGGGCCGTCGTTTCGCCCACATAGCGGATGCCGATGGCGAAAAGGACGCGTTCGAAGGGAACGTTCCGGGATTCCCGGAGACTGTCCAGGAACCGCTGCGCCGAGCGTTCCTTCCAGCCTTCCAGCAGAAGCAGCTGCGACTGGGTGAGGTCGTAGAAATCCGCCGGCGTGCGTACCAGGTCCAGGTTGTAGAGCTGGTCCACGGTAGCGTCGCCCGCGAGGACGTTCATCGCCTTGCGGCCCAGGAAGTGCACGAGCTTGCCCTTGATCTGAGTAGGGCAACCGTCGATGTTGGGACAGAACCACTTGGCCTCGCCCTCGGGGCGCACCAGCGGCGTCCCGCAGTCGGGACAGACTTTCGGGAAGGGAGGACGTTTCGCACCGGGCTGGCGTTTGGATTCCTCCACGCCGGTGATCTTGGGGATGATCTCCCCGCCTTTTTCCACGTACACCCAGTCGCCCTCGCAGATGTCCAGCATGTCCATCTGGTCCTCATTGACGAGGGTGGCGCGCTTCACCATGGTCCCGGACAGGAAAACGGGCTCCAGGTTCGCGACCGGGGTGACGGCGCCGGTCCGGCCCACCTGGTAGTCGATGGACAGGATCGGCGTCAGGGCCTGCTCGGCCTTGAATTTATAGGCGACGGCCCAGCTGGGGGACGTGGCCGTGTAGC
>Ga0247611_10002234_pt1 | contig 32056 bp, 23 predicted proteins | sample 177DNAGHGhighgp2_FD_192422 | JGI IMG/M metagenome (GOLD analysis project Ga0247611, IMG submission 192422) | Sheep rumen microbial communities from Palmerston North, Manawatu-Wanganui, New Zealand - 1770 DNA GHGhigh gp2 | ecosystem: Host-associated > Mammals > Digestive system > Stomach > Rumen... | reverse complement strand
TATTGTAATTCTTCAAACTGTATTGAATAAAAGAAACAAAAATCGGTCAAAATAAATTGAACAGTGAACAAAATAATCTGATGGGCTTTCCGTCAGATTATTTTTATATGAATATAGTTTTTGTTGTAATCAGCATTGGAGCAACCCCGCTTAAACACCTCTTACAGATCAAGTCGGAGATGTCAGGCCCGAAGCATCCGAAGGATGTGCCGCAGGCAGGCTTTACATCGAAGACTGATCTGTTAAATAAATAATGCGGGGTTGCGATTACAAGAACATGTGATACTATGCACGATATTAATAAAAGATAGCAGGCCCTCTCTACCAAAGACCGCCTGCTATCCCACACTCAACACGAGAAAGGGTTTATGCGCCCGGAGCCCGTGTCAAACGAGATTATGTTAACTACAGAAGCGAAAGATTGCAAGAACATTTCACAAGATTACTACGATTCCTTGGTGAATAGTCTTCAGATACATATAATCCGTTGTCCATCGTGTCACCATGCCGGAAACATGGTGATCCACGGATACTACCACAGATGGGCAAAGTCCTTTCAAAACACGTTCAGATTGCGCATAAGAAGATTAAAGTGTCGTGAATGCGGTAAGACGCATGCAATTCTTCCATCGTCGCTTGTTCCATATTGCCAAGTAAGTACGGATGCTCAGATTCAAATAGCAAGGAAAGTTGAAGAAGAAACGCCCCCGGACGTTCTCATCGCTCCGGAAAGCGACATTGACGAAAACAACGTCAAATCCGTAGTGAGAAAATACAGAAGACATTGGAGAGAGCGGCTTCGTTCTGAAGGGATGAGTCTTGTGAACCTGAATACCCTCATCCGGCAATGCTTTGCATTTTATTCTGCACAATTCATGCAGATTAGAAGGAAGCTCAATGCTTTTATCCCGGATACCACATAGCTTTACCTGATACAAACGCGATTTCTTCCTAATATATGCAGGAATCTTAAACAGGAGGTCTTGCAAATGGAACAGGACAGGAAACACGACATCGCCCTCATGCGATATTCGGCAATAGCACCGCTGATAACGGGCGCTCAGGCAGACTATCCGTCGCTGAGTGCATATTTCCGTGAGGTATCGGCAAAAGGCATTAAAGATCCTGATGGCAAACTTCGTCACTACGAAGTCGGAACATTGCTTGGATGGTACAGGAACTACAAAATTCACGGGTTCGACGGTCTTATTCCGGCAAGTCGCTCAGATTGTGGTGCAAGCCGTAAGATTGACGACGAGTTGGAAGAGGAAATCAGATATCTCAGACACACGTATCCCAGGTTGTCCGCTGCGGCAATCTACAGACAGCTTCAGGATAAGGGCAGCATCAGATCAGGCCAGCTGTCAGAATCCACAGTCTGCAGATACATAAACCAGATGGAACTTACCGAGAAACTTACACAAAATCAGGATATGCGAAGATATGAAAGAGCCCACATCAACGAGGTTTGGTGCGGCGACTCATCTGCGGGTCCTTACCTTAAGACTTCTGACGGCAGGAAACACCGTGTATACGTGATGGCTCTAATAGACGATGCCAGCCGCTTCATTACGGGTGTCGACGTATTCTTTAACGATAACTTTGTCAACCTGATGTCTGTTATAAAGTCAGCCGTGTCCAAATACGGCGTCCCCAAGGTGTTTAACTTCGACAACGGTTCTGCCTATAAGAACAAACAGATGGAATTGCTTGCCGCGAGAATCGGAACAACAATCAGTTATTGCAGACCATATACGCCGACACAGAAAGCAAAGATCGAACGGTGGTTCAGAACGCTTAAGGATCAGTGGATGGCATCGCTTGACATGCGCGACTTCCGCACCCTCGAAGAATTAAGGGGCAGTCTTCTGACTTATGTTAGGCAATACAATCAGGCAGTGCATTCCTCACTCAAGGATAAATCTCCGCAAGACAGATTCTTTTCCGAATCAGAATTAATAAAGAGGCTTCCTGAAGATCTGATCGAGCGTTCTTTCCTAATGGAAATCGAGCGCAGGGTCTCTTCCGACTGCGTGATCGTTATAGATCAGGTGGAATATGAGGTGGATTACCGATTTGCCAAACAGAGAATCACTCTCAGGTATTCCCCTGACATGGAAGAAATCTACGTTGTCGAGTCCGATGGCGCTCTTACGCCCATCAGACTTCTTAACAAACAGGAAAACGCACACGTTAAGCGCGACAAGATCAGGATCTCGGGAGGTGAAGATTAATGGAACTTACTGCAAGATACGGTTTGGAATTCAATCCTTTCCTGAAGAACGCAAAAGACATTTTATATCAGGGATCGGAATATAAGGAAGCGCTTTACCGCCTGGATTATCTTGCCGGGACAAAAGGATTCGGTCTTTTAACGGGGGCTGCCGGACGCGGAAAGACTACCGTTATCAGGAACTGGTGTGGAAAACTCAATCCTTCTCTGTTTAAAGTGATGTACACAAGTCTTTCTACACTGACAGTAACCGACTTCTACAGAAACCTGGTTATGGCATTTGGCGCTCAACCAGCTTATAAGAAGACGGAGAACTTCCACATTATCCAGAATGAGATAACAAGACTGGCATTGGACAAGAAGAAAACTCCTGTAATCGTTATAGATGAAGCCAACTATATCAACAATGCTGTGCTGAACGATCTGAAGATCCTTTTCAACTTCGAGATGGATTCAAAAGATCGTGCGATTGTCCTTCTTGCCGGATTGCCACAGCTCAACAACACATTGCAGCTCTCCATACATGAACCGTTAAGACAGAGAATAGTTATGAATTACAACATCGACGGATATTCCAAAGAAGAAGGTCGTGAATACATACAACGGAAGCTCAGTGGTGCCGGTTGTAGCCAACCCGTATTCGACGATCCGGCGATAGAAGCAATTCTCAATGCGTCTGACGGAACTGCCAGAGTTATAAACAAGCTCTGTAATTCATCTCTTGTTATCGGCAACAGCAAAAATCTGAATCTTATTGATGCGGATACGGTTATGCAGGCAATAAACGATGCAACACTTGGATAAATCAGATGAGGAGTGGCGCAGATACTTTTTTGACTCCGAATATAGGAAATATATTGCCTCTCACGATATGACAAAATACGAGAGGCGGCTCCTGAGGCAGTGGGTATTGTCAGGACACAGCGTGTACGAAAGCCCCGGGTCTCGTTATCTGACTGACGGATATCCTGAGCCAACATTTTTGGAAACCTACAGAGAGGATAAATATCTTCGCGAGTGCATGAAGGGTATGTCGCAAAGCGACAGAATAACGTTCCTCAAATGGTATACCGGCACGGAAGACTAAAATTGATCCTGCAGATTATTACAATTTGCAGGATTTGATATTTGTTCAAAACAACGTGCGGAATACTTATAAAATAAAGTGCTTGAGAGAAAAGATGCGAATATTATTGTGAATAAATAATCTGACTGTTTGTGGTTATTCTAATTTGACGGACAACACAAGGGGTCAGTTTTTCGCCGTTTTTACACGGCAGAAAAGCAGGCATTGGGCAAATGCCTGCAAAAAATCGAAAGTAAGGGGCTGTACCGGCATTTTGATACAACCCCGTTGTATTGAGGTGTGTGGGATATCCCACTATTTTTTAAATTTATAAATTTGCAAATTGAGAATTCCTCGTCAGGGGCTGGGAAGATCCCGGAGGTCAACAGGGAAAACCAACAGATTTTGTTCATCATAATTAAACACTTAATTCAATTAATCCGGCATTTCGGCAGAGCGGTATTTGATAGAATTAAATGGTAATCAAAAAGAGGAGGTATGCGTATGCGTACACGATGGAAGCTTCTCTGTACTGTCTTAATGTCGTTTCTGGTTATCTCAGCACTCTCCCTGTCCGTCTCTGCGGGAGGAAGTGTAGTTACCTCCGGAACCGAGGATGATTTCCGTTACGTTCTATATTCGGACGGAACACTGGATCTTACATGTACAGGTAAGACCGTGGCTTTGGGCTATGCCTGCGGAAATGAAGATCTCAATTACAGATCGATCAAGACTGTCAACGTTAATATGTCGGGTGTTAACCTTAACGAACTCGATTTTAAGCTTGACGGCTTCGAATGCTATGCGACGACTATCAATGTTACGGGCATCAGCAGCGGCTCCATCGATACTTTCCAGATCACGAACTTCCCGAGGGTCGAGAATATCAGCCTCCCTCAGGGAGTCACATATAAGACGCTCCAGATAAACTATGCGAGCATTAAGAATGTTGATTTCATAAAGAATCGTACGGTAAATAATCTGACACTTTCCATGTGTTACGATCTGGAGGACGTTACAATAACGACTCCAAACAGCAAGTTCGCGATCTCGTACTGCCCTTATGTGGAGTCGATATCTTTTCCAAGCTCAATGGATCGTGTCCATCTTAAGGGAAGTATGTCTTACCTGACGGATATTACCTGGCCTGACAGCTGTCTTGAATTCTATGTCATGGATTACGAACTTGAAGAGATCACGATCCCGAGCTGTTCTCTTTTCGCCGTTACAGGAAGCAAACTGAAGACGGCTACCATTTCTTCGGGAGCGACTACCATCGGTTACGACGCTTTCGAGAACTGTACCGCGCTTACGACGGTCATAATCCCGGTGAGCGTTACGGAGATCAACTCATATGCTTTCGAGGGATGCACATCACTTAAGGATATCTACTATCCCGGAACAAAGACCCAGTGGAATAAGATAAGCATCGGTTCAGGTGCTCTGGGCAGTGCCAAGATCCACTATAACGAGGTCCCTTGCAATCACGTGGCAGTTCCTGTTGCAGGATATGCTCCGACATGTGTCTCCTGGGGACTTTCAGACGGAAGCCAGTGCTCTTTGTGCGGCAAGTGGATCGTTGAGCAGGAAGTCATACCGTCTTTAGGACATATAAGGACATTAGATCCCGCTGTCCCCGCGACATGCACGGAGAACGGCCTTTCCGAGGGTTACCACTGCGCCAGGTGCTTTGATGTGCTTACGCCTCAGAAGACTGTTTATGCAACAGGTCATACGGAAGTTACCGATAATGCGGTTGCGGCTGACTGCACCCACACCGGACTTACACAGGGCAGCCACTGCTCTGTTTGCAAAGAAGTCATCAAGGCTCAGCAGACAGTTCCCGCAAAAGGCCATACTGTAGTTATCGATGAAGCCGTTACGGCTGACTGCACACACGAAGGCAAGACCGAAGGAAAGCACTGCTCGGTCTGCAATGAGGTGCTGGTCGCTCAGCAGATAATTCCCGCTCAGCACCTTCTTTTGGAGAACGAGGATATCGAACCCACCTGCACACAGCCCGGCAGACACGGCGGAACGCACTGCCTGGTTTGCGGTCAGGTTTTCGGTGCTACGGAAATACCGGCAACGGGCCACACTGAGACAACGCTCCAGGGCAAAGCAGCGACATGCACGGAAAACGGTCTTACGGCAGGCAAGAAGTGTACCACTTGCGGAACCGTTACTGTAGCGCAGACTGTTATCCCTGCAAAGGGACATACAGAGACAAAGATCTCCGGTAGGGCTGCAACATGTACTGAAGATGGCCTTACGGACGGCAGGAAGTGCACGGTCTGCGGAACGGTCACTGTCCAGCAGGATGTCATCCCCGCAAAGGGTCATACCGAGACAACGATACAGGGCAGAGCCGCAACATGTACTGAAGACGGTCTTACGAACGGCAAGAAGTGTACGGTCTGCGGTGCGACCACTGTCCAGCAGGAAGTAATAAAGGCAACAGGCCATAATCACGTTACGGTCAAAGGTTATGCAGCCACATGTACAGAAGACGGTCTCACTGACGGTGATAAGTGCTCTAAATGCGGTACCGTATTTACACCTCAGATGGTGATACATGCAAAGGGCCATACAGAAGTCACGGTGGCCGGTTATGCGGCAACATGCACGAAAAACGGTCTTACTGACGGTGTTAAGTGTTCGACGTGCAAGGAGGTTCTGGTCGCCCAGACAACTATCAAGGCACCCGGGCATAAGCATGTTACGGTTGAGGGCTATCCTGCCACATGTACCGAAGACGGACTTACCAACGGAGACGAATGTTCCGTCTGTCATACCGTATTTACCGAACAGACAGTGATACCCAAGACGGGTCACCACCAGGTTACTGTCCAGGGCAAGGAAGCCACATGTACCGAACCGGGTGTCGTAAACGGCGTAATATGCTCGAACTGCGGTTTTGTATTTACAGCTTCATCCGTTATCCCTGCTAAGGGGCATACGGAAACTGCGGTCAAAGGCTACGCCGCCACGTGTACAACGGACGGCCTTACGGACGGTAAGAAGTGCACGGTCTGTGGCGATATAACAGTCAAACAGGAAGTCATCCCTGCCAAGGGACACACTGAGGTTACTGTCAAAGGCTACGATGCAACATGCGAAAAATCAGGCCTTACCGACGGAAGCAAGTGCTCAGTATGCAATGTCGAGATAAAGGCTCGAAAAACGATACCGGCCAAAGGCCATACCGAGACGTTGATCCCGGGAACTCACGCTACATGTACGGCAAAGGGTCTTACTGACGGAGTCAAGTGTTCTGTCTGCAGCAAGGTGCTTACGCCTCAGAAAGAGATCGCGGCACAGGGTCATAAGCCGTACACCATAGCAGGCAAGTCACCGACGTGTACCGAGAAGGGGCTTTCCGACGGAAGCGAATGCTATGTCTGTCATGAAACACTTAAGGCACAGCAGGAGATCGCTGCAACCGGTCATACGGAAGTCGTAGATCCCGGCTATGCTCCGACATGCACGGAGCCAGGTCTTACCGAAGGCAGGCACTGCTCCGTTTGCGGTCATGTTTTCGCCGAGCAGAAAACGATAGAACCGAGACATACTATAGTCGAAGATCCTTATCTCGCTCCTACGAAGGATACTGAAGGCCGTACGGCAGGTTCGCACTGCTCTGTATGCGGCGAGGTCATCGTGGCCCAGGAAGTCATCCCTAAGCTCACCGGACTTGAAGGCTGGATACAGGAGGGCGGCGTCTGGCACTATTACGAGGATTCCGTGATGGCTGTTGACAAGTGGATCAAGGACGGCGGCAAGTGGTACTATCTTGACTCAACAGGTGCGATGCTCAAGGGCTGGAACCAGCTCAAGGGCAAGTGGTATTACTTTAACGGCTCAGGCGATATGGTCACCGGCTGGAAGCAGATAAGCGGCAAGTGGTATTACTTCAATGGCGGCGGTGACATGGTCACCGGCTGGAAGCAGATAAGCAGCAAGTGGTATTACTTTACGGGCTCAGGCGATATGGTCTCAGGCTGGCAGCAGATCGGCGGAAAGTGGTATTACTTCAATGGCGGCGGTGACATGGTCACTGGCTGGCAGCAGATAAGCAATAAGTGGTATTACTTCAACGGCGGCGGAGATATGGTCACCGGCTGGAAGCAATTGAGCGGAAAGTGGTACTACTTCAACAGTTCAGGCGACATGGCGACAGGCTGGCTCAAACTCGGTTCATCCTGGTATTACTTGAAGTCATCGGGCGAGATGGTAACGGGTACCATGACGATAGGAGGGAAGAGCTATACCTTTAATTCGAGCGGCGTCTGCCAGAATCCGTAAATAAAATTATTTAAGGGCCTCCTTCGGGAGGCTCTTGATGGTAAAATCTTTGGGTATTCAATTCAGGAGGTATGCTGATGCGTACACGTTACAAATTTTTATGTTCAGTCCTGATGGCCGTGATGGTCATCTCGTCATTGTCCATGGCAGTGGCTGCCGGCGGCAGTGTCGTCACTTCGGGTTCTGATTCGGATTTCAATTACACTTTATATTCCGACGGAACACTGGATCTTAAATGCCACGGTAAGACAATAAATCTCGGCTTTGTCTGCGGTGATGAGAAACTGGATTTTTCGTCAGTAAAAACAGTCAATGTCGACATGTCTGGCGTTAGCATGAGCGATCTTGACTTTAAGCTTGCAGGTTTTGACTGCGGTGCAACGAAGATCAATGTCTATGGCGCCCAGTCAGGAACCGTTGAGACATTCCAGATCACGGCTTACCCTAATGTTGAGAGCATTACGCTTCCTTCAAACATCACATACAAGACACTGCAGATCGACGGTGTAAAGATAAAGAATATCGACTTTCTGAAGAATCTTACGGTCAATAATCTGACGCTCTCCAACTGCTATTACATCACGACTGCAACGATAAGGACCGCTAACAGCAAGTTCGCGGCTTATAACTGCAACAGTCTTGAGACTGTCGTATTCCCCAGCACGATGGACAGGATCCATTTCAAGGGAATGGCAGATCTGAAGAATGTCACGCTTCCCACGAGCACTCTCGAATACTATTGGGTCGACTGCGCATGCGCCACGATCACGGTACCTAAGGCTCAGCTGATGGGCATCACGGGTTCCGGAGTCAAGACGGTCAATTTTGCATCCAATGTGGATAAGATACCTTACGATGCTTTCGAGAACTGCACATCGCTTACGACATTAAACATTCCTACCAGCGTCAAGACAATCGAGTCCGGTGCTTTCACGAACTGCACTGCGCTTAAGACAGTCAATTATGCAGGTACGGAAGCCCAGTGGAAAAAAGTCAGCGTCAGCTCATCGAGCGGTCTCGGCAGCGCGAAGATCAACTATAACGGCGGCGGTTCGCAGACAAAGAACGGCTGGGTAACAGAAAGCGGTGTTAAGCGTTACTATGAGAACGGCAAAGCAGTAACGGGATGGAAGGAGATCTCAAAGTCCTGGTATTACTTCAACAGCACGGGTGACATGCAGACCGGCTGGCAGGAGATATCCAAGGCATGGTATTACCTCGGTACAGACGGCGTCATGAAGACACGCTGGCAGCAGATCGGCGGCAAGTGGTATTACTTCAACACGAGCGGCGTCATGCAGACGCGCTGGCAGCAGATAAGCGGCAAGTGGTACTACTTTAATACGAGCGGCGATATGGTAAAAGGCTGGAAGGCTATCTCAGGCAAATGGTATTACTTTAATCCAGACGGAGATATGGTGACGAGCTGGAAGCAGATCGGCGGCACCTGGTACTATTTCGAATCCTCCGGCGCAATGGTCACAGGCTGGAAGGCTGTTGGAGGCAAGTGGTATTACTTTAACTCGGACGGCTCCATGAAGACCGGATGGCTCAAGATCGGTTCTTCCTGGTACTATCTCATTCCTTCATCAGGCGAGATGGTTACGGGCTCAAGGACCATCAACGGTAAGACATATAATTTCAGATCTGACGGAGTATGTACAAATCCTTAAAATGTCGCATATAGAATAGAAGAGGGTATAATCTGATTATCAAGATACCAATTTCTTTTCAGGAGCATACTATGTTCAGCAGCAAGTTAAAGATCTTATGTGCGGCAGGTCTGGCTACTATACAGTTTTTAAGCGGGCAACTATCGGCTTCGGTAGGGCCCGCTTTGCTTTTCGAAAACGCAGGCTGGAACAAAAGCGGAAACGACTGGGTCTATACGGATGAAAACGGCGTTCTTGCGACCGGGTGGGCTCAGATCGGAAGCAGATGGTATTACTTTAATAACGACGGGATAATGCAGACCGGCTGGATCAAGGAAAGTGGAAAGTGGTACTATCTTGCGTCTTCCGGCGCCATGGTTACAGGTTGGAAGAGCATTGGCGGCAAGTGGTATTTCTTTAATAAGAGCGGTGTCATGCAGACCGGATGGATACAGGATGGGGGAAAGTGGTATTACCTTGCCCCTTCCGGCGATATGAAGAACGGCTGGCAGCTGATAGGCGGGAAATGGTATTTCCTCAAAGCCAACGGTGCTATGGCAACAGGCTGGATACAGGATGGCGGAAAGTGGTATTACCTTGAATCTTCAGGCGCCATGAAAACCGGCTTTATCACGATAGATGCTGTTACATATTATCTTAATGCGAATGGTTCGATGGTTACCGGCTGGAAACTGATCGACGGAGAATGGTATTACTTCATGTCCGGTTCCGGAGAAGGCGCCGAAGGATGGAATAAGATCGGCGGTTACTATTACTATTTTATCGGCTCTCGGATGCAGCATGATACATATATCGGTAATCTTTATCTCGACGGAACGGGCCATCTTTATGACGATGTTGATCCGACTGATCCGGAAAATGTGTCTGATGCTTCTCTGATATGTATCGGGAGTTATAACCTTGATGGACGCTTATCCAGTTACGGTTACATAGAACATCATGTCCTCGGTTATCCTGATCCAACCACAATAACGAATTATACTTACACATCTACAAGTGGTTACACCTATGTCGGATATTACGAACAACAGACCGGCATTATGAAATACATGAGAGCAGAAGAGTTTGATTTTGAGAGCTTTAAGGCTGGGAATGCAGGATTTAACGAAGCTTTCTTTTATGTGCTTCCCGGTCAGAAAGCTTCTGTCCGTATCGAGCTGACGGATGAATACTGTGAGTTCCTGGGTTGGAGTTATTCTCAGGAATATGATCCTTCAACGATATTCAGCAAAGAACTTGAGGTAAGCATCCGCATAATGCCTGATACAAAGGTCTTTGCTCATGTCAATTCACCTTGGGACAGCTGCTATACTGATGAGTATTATTACAATACCTGTACCAAGGATCCTAAGACTTCAGGTATTATTTACAGGCTACCATGCCATCGAAATGACAATGGCGGATGGTCATTAGACCGAGACTCATCAGATATAATCGATGGTGTTGCGTTCTACCGCTATTTCTCTTATTCCAGCCATCGTTATCCGAGTCCGTATAATCCACATTACTATGATTTCTTTAACAGGACTGACGATTATGAGATCCAGACGGATAAGATGCAAGTTGAGCTCTTGATCGACGATTACGGAGAGCCTGAAGTGGATGGGTATTACACGATAGATTACAGGCCGGACGAATATAAAGAAGAAGACAGAGTGGTTATGTATGACCGCAATGGAAATGTCAGACCAGTCGTATTCTCCTTGTATAATGATACATACGAGTATTATGATCCCATAACAGGGAAAAGTACAGAATTTATCGATGAACGCCGCACTGCAAGATATAACGTTGGCTGAGCTTATACACCTTGTTTTGTTAATTTTGTGTAAGTAAAAAACGAATAGTATCAACATTGATTTAACATACGTGAAACACCGCCATCTGGCGGTGTTTTTGATGTTAGAATCCAAGCATAGATACCGGAATGGAGGTGATCTCTATGCGTAAAAGTTTGAAATTATTCAGTTCGTTAATAACAGTTGTTTTGGTCATATCTGCATTTTCCATGATGGTTTCCGCATCTTCTTCTGACAGGTCTTACTGGAAGAGCTTGTCGAATGATTACTACTATAAGCAGATGACCTCCGGTGAGAAGAAATTCTACGACAGACTTGATGAGACATGCATGGCATATCTCTTGAACGACGAGGACATTCCAGGTGAATGCATCTCTGTTGATTGCTCAGACCTGGGACTTACCGCAGAACAGGTTGACAAAGTCCAGCTGATGTTCACGGTTTCCAATCCTCAGTACTTCTTTCTTGAACCCAAGTATAAGTACAACGATAAGGGTATAGAGATCAATGTTTATCCTGATCTCGTTAACGGAACAAAGAGAGCTTCCGTAAAGGCTGAGATCAAGAGCTGCATCGACTCTTACATCAAGGCGGCTTCTTCCGCAACACTCCCTGAAGAGAAGGAAAACATCGTAGCACTGAAGATCTGTAAAGAGATCTCCAGAGACCTTGATCCTGATGCCGACAAGGAATACTACCAGTGCATTTACAGTGCCGTTCAGGGTACTACAAAGTGTAAGGGTTTTGCTTTATTCTTCGGCGCCGTAATGAATGCTCTCGGCATCGAGTGCGTAACGGCAAACAGCGAGCCTCACGCATGGAACTACGTAAAGCTCCACGGCTACTGGTATTGTGTCGATGTAACGAACATGAACCAGGAAGAAATGACCTCTCACGGTTACTACAATCACGACGGTAAGGATATCGGCAATGCAAAGTATTCCGCAGTCGATTCAAGACTTAAGGCATATCTCCCCGTACCCAAGTACGATGAAGTCGGCAGAAACTATACGAGCAGATATTTTGTCGACAACGGTGTCACATACTTTATCGTATGCGATATGGATGATGCGAAATATGTAATCGCTGTAAAGGATGCAACGGGAACACTTCCCGCAAAGGTTAAATACAATGGCATCGAATACACTGTAATGTCCGCAGCAGGCTGGGCAAGATCCGGCAAGAACTGGGTATACTACAACGACGCAGGCAAGCTCGTTAAGGGCTGGTACGAAATAGAAGGCGAAGGCTGGTACTATTTCGACAAGACCACAGGCGCAATGCTCAGCAACTGGCAGCAGATAGGCGGCAAGTGGTATTACTTCGGTTCTGACGGCATCCTGAAGACGGAATGGCAGCAGATCGGCGGTAAATGGTATTACTTCAATCCTGACGGCGACATGGTCACAGGATGGAAGCTGATCGACGGATATTGGTACTTCTTCAATAAAGACGGCGATATGGCCAAAGGCTGGCAGAAGATCAGCAACAAGTGGTATTACTTCAACGGCGGTGCGATGGTAACCGGCTGGAAGAAGATCGGCAACGTCTGGTATTTCTTCACAACAAACGGTGACATGGCTACAGGTTGGAAGTCCATCTCCGGCAAGTGGTATTACTTCGGAAGCAGCGGCGAGATGACAACAGGCTGGAAGCAGATCTCCGGCAAGTGGTACATCTTCAATGCAGGCGGCGAAATGGCAACGGGCTGGAAGTCCTCCGGCGGCAAGTGGTACTACATGAGCAGCAGCGGCGCGATGCAAGAAGGCTGGGTCAAGACCGGCGGCAGCGTCTACTATCTGGTACCGGGAGCAGGTTACATGGCTACGGGCGAGATGACGATTGACGGTACTGTACGTAATTTTGCCGACGGCGGTGCCTGCACCAATCCTCCTTCGGGGATCTGAGCTGACTGACGGATTCTCCTTCGGAGCTCTAAGATGATTGACGGACCGCATTTGATGTCCAAAGTAAAAAACGGGTAATCGGTTCGGACCCAAAGCGGTCTGACCGGAAGATAAGGTAAGTGCCAAAGAGGGGGCTGTCTCAAAACAAACGAGACAGCCCCCTTAGTTCCCAATAGTGGAAGGTTCACCAGAACTTTAAAAACGATATCAACCGGAAGGTCAAGATATCGTTTTCGGGAAAAAGTCTTCAAAAACGATATCAGCCGGAAGGCTAAGATATCGTTTTCGGTGAAAAGTCTTTAAAAACGATATCAACCGGAAGGTCAAGATATCGTTTTCGGGAAAAAGTCTTTAAAAACGATATCAACCGGAAGGTCAAGATATCGTTTTCGGGAAAAAGTCTTCAAAAACGATATCAGCCGGAAGATCAAGATATCGTTTTCGGGAAAAAGTCTTTAAAAACGATATCAACCGGAAGGTCAAGATATCGTTTTCGGGAAATAGTCTTTAAAAACGATATCAGCCGGAAGGTCAAGATATCGTTTTCGGGGAAAAGTCTTTAAAAACGATATCAGCCGGAAGAAATATTCTGCACTCAACGGCAATAGCGGCGATTTTATCCCAAACCTTAGATTATTGCCTCCGCGGGATAATTTTCAGAGGTGAAATTATCCCAAAAGCTTAAAAATGCTTCACTTGGGATAATTTTGAGCTGGGATTTTATCCCAAACTGCAAGAAATCCTCATCTTGGGATAAATTCAAGTTCAAAATTTATCCCAAAGTCCCGAAAAATGACGCGGTGGGATAATTCACGTATTCCCGCATTTTCCTGCGATGCGGGAAGTATTGCGGGAAGCATTGCGGGAAGTATTGCGGGAAAACAAAGCGCGTGAGCAGTAACTTTTCTTGCCTCTATCCGCCCGAAAACCATTTCCGGATAATTTCCTCATAAAAATCCGCTTAACTAATATATAATTAATAAATATGGAAATTCATTTTTGAATTCTAGGAGGATATATGCAGGCAATTATACTCGCAGCAGGAATGGGAAAAAGACTTAAGGAACTTACTCAGAACAACACCAAGTGTATGGTCAAGGTAAACGGTGTGTCCCTGATAGACAGGATGCTCCACCAGATAGACAGGTATTCGCTTGACCGCATTGTTATAGTGGTCGGATACGAAGGAAAGAAGCTGATGGATTACATCGGCACATTGGATATCAAGACGCCTATCGTATTTATCGAGAACCCGATCTACGACAAGACAAACAACATTTATTCGCTGGCACTTGCCAAGGACTGGCTTGTCAAGGACGATACGCTCCTTTTCGAGTCCGATCTGATCTTTGAGGATTCCGTTCTGGACGCGCTCGTCACGGATCCCAGAAACACACTGGTACTCGTAGACAAGTACGAGTCCTGGATGGATGGTACATGCGTAAAGATCGGTCCGGACGATTCCATCGAGGCGTTCGTGCCCGGCAAGAAGTTCAAGTTCAACGAGATAAAGGAATACTACAAGACGGTTAACCTTTATAAGTTCAGCAAGAGCTTCTCGGTAAACAAGTATGTTCCTTTCCTTGAGGCATATCAGTCGGCTCTTGGAGAGAACGAATATTACGAGCAGGTATTGAGAGTAATCACGATGCTCGAAGATCCCGAGATCAGGGCAAAGAGGCTCTCAGGCCAGAAGTGGTATGAGATCGACGACATCCAGGATCTGGACATTGCAGAATCGCTCTTCTCGCCCGATGACGACGAGAGAGTAAAGCTCATGCAGGGAAGATACGGCGGATACTGGAGATATCCGAAGCTCTTAGATTTCTGCTATCTCGTAAATCCTTATTTCCCGCCCGAGAAGATGAAGGACGAGATGAGGGCGAATTTTGACATCCTGCTCACGGAATATCCGAGCGGCATGAGGGTTAACAGCCTTCTGGCTGCAAAGAATTTCGGCGTACATCAGGAGAACATCCTCGTCGGAAACGGTGCTGCCGAGCTTATCAAGAGCCTCATGGGTTATCTTGACGGCAAGACGGGATTTATAAGACCTACTTTCGAAGAGTATCCGAACCGTTACGATACGGAAGATTCCGTTTATTTCATTCCCGACAATAAGGATTACTCGTATACGGCAGACGACATAATGAAGTTCTTTGCGGATAAGGCAATAAAGAACCTCATTCTCATCAATCCCGACAATCCGAGCGGAAACTACATTAAGAAGGCTGACCTCATTTCACTCATTTACTGGGCAGAGATAAAGGGCATCACGATCGTAATAGACGAGTCATTCGCCGATTTCTCTGACGAGCTTAACAACACTCTGATCGAGCAGGAGCTCCTCGTAAAGAACCCGCATCTCTTCGTAATGAAGAGCATTTCAAAGTCTTATGGAGTACCTGGATTAAGGCTCGGTGTCCTTGCTTCTGGCAATGAAGAGATCATCGCAAAGATGAAGAAGGATGTAGCTATCTGGAACATCAACTCCTTTGGCGAGTTCTACATGCAGATAGAAGAGAAGTACAAGAAGGATTATGCTGCTGCCTTAGTTAAGATCAGGGCTGAGCGTGCAAGATTCCAGGATGAGCTCTCCAGGATTAAGGGTGTAAGGGTTATCCCTTCACAGGCAAATTTCATCATGGTCGAACTCGACGAAGGTATCGATCCGAAGGAACTCTTAAAGAAGATCCTGATAAACCACAACATCCTTATAAAGGAACTCATGAACAAGACAGGCGGAAAGAACTACCTGCGCCTTGCGGTACGCAACACTGAGGATAATAACAAGCTCCTTGCTGCGATGAAGGAAGAACTCGGGGTATAACGGGAAGGCGGAATTATCTGATATAAGAAGCGCAGATGGAAGGTTCTTTAAAGGGATTAACACTTAAGATATACAATGCCGGTGATAAGACGAAAAAGTATGCCGACATCTACTATCTTGTATCCCTTTTCGTATTCATCTCCGCCGTCGCATGCACAAGATCCAGGATAATCCTGGATGTTATTCCGACGATACTTATCATCGCTGAGATGATGCTTTTACCGATCGTCGTATACCGCATTATCTTTACGTTGTTCAGGAACTGGAAGACAGCAGTAGCGGCGATCGCTCTTATTGTCTTCAGTTTTGTCTATTCCGGTATTAACGAAGACACCGTGCCGTTTACATTCATTGCTTTTGCGATAGTCGGCGGTATCGGAGTCTGTGCCGATAAGGTCCTGCTTGCCGGGATTGGCGGAAATGCCGTCATGATCATATACAACATCTGCATGACGCTGTTCGACAACAAGACGCTGACATTTAACGACTATCAGGACAGAAAGTTCTTCTATTTCGGACCGAACGTATTCTATCTGGATAAGATGAACAACTGCTCATCGACGGATTTCGCGGCTCACTATTTCTGGGTTATCGCGGCTTATCTGTGGGTGAGGGGAAAGAAGATCACATGGGGCGAGATATTCGCTTTAGGTGCTCTGGATGTCCTCGTTTATTCGCTTACGGGTTCCAATACGTCGTTCCTTTGCATAGCGCTCGTACTGTTCTGCGCTTTTGTACTGAAACTCCTGCAGCTATTCGACAAAAAGAGCAAACTTGCTGAAGGCATAAAGAAGGGCAACGTATTCGACAAGACCATTGCTTTTCTGGGAAAGACTTCCTATCTCACGATCGGCTTGGCATGCATCCTTCTTACAGTGTTTTATGATGTCGAGAACGCGAAATTCAGAAAACTAAACGACATACTACACTGGAGGCTCGGATTAGGTCACAGGGGCTTTTTGGAGAACGGCATTCATCTGATAGCCGGAGAAGTAACCCTCTATGGTATGTCATCTTCTGCAGACGGGTTCTTTAATTTCCTGGATTGCTCTTTTGTGGACATAATTATCACAGGTGGCATCCTGATGTTCGTGCTCTTTATGACCATCATGACGACCGTACAGATAAAGCATAAGAAATATATCTACGGTGTTGCGATCCTTTCCATATGCGCCTTGTCTTGCATAGAAGAGCATCACCTTTCTGAGATCAGCTATAACTTATTCCTGCTCCTTTTGTTTGCCGATTTTGAAGCAGATAAGAAGACTTCACCCGTTATCGATGCAAAGAAGCCCGTGCGGAAGATACTTAATTACAGTTCGTTTGCGGTATGCGCCGGATTCCTTGTTGTATCGGTCTTCTTAAACCTGCCAAGATACAGGACGGTAAAAGAACTTGACCGGCTGGACGTCAGGGCAGGAGAGATCTGCAGGGCCGTTCAGAGCAATCTCGATGCTGCAGTCAGCAGCGGAACCTGGCAGCAGGTAACGGAAGAGCTGGATTCTTATCAGTACGGCGATCTTCTGGCACATCCTTCAGATTTTGAAGCGGTAACAGGCACTCATTGGAATGAGATGACCGACGATCCGAAGGATCACGCTTACTATGTGCTTTATTATTCACCTTCAAATCAGTTAGAAGACAAAATGCTCGATGTCATGATAACAGATGAAGTCAGGAGCCTTATAGGCGGAGGAAGCATCGTCATTGAGTACGATGTCGTTAAGGGTAAGGTCTATGGCCTCTGGTATGCGGAATCGGAAGGCTGTTATGCCATAGATGACGGCAGGAAGTCTGACCGGACCGGAAGGCTCGGACGTAATGCTCTGATGCTTGAGGGATATTATTCGGGTGCAAGACATGGGTAAGATGAACTTCAGACATATCCCGGTTTTAAGAAATCTCACGGCGCTCCTGCTCGTGACTGCTCTTTTATTCTCATTCTGTTCCTGCACAAAAGACAACAGTGATTTTGACGGAGTCAGATTTGCTAAGACAAGGCACATATCAGTCATTGTGGATTCCTACGTTCCGGTAAATACGGATGTGACGGTTGATTCTTCGTGCGTCGCCCGCTATATACACGACGAAGTCCTGAAAGAACTCAATATCGACGTAACCTTCATAGAGTCGCAGAAACTCAACATCAATATGTCGACAGAAGCCGATATCTCCGTTACCACAAACTTCAGTTCGCTCAACACATACTACAAGATGGGTTCTATTACCAACATCGCGCCTTATCTCGACCAGTATGCATCCTCGCTGACATCGCTTACAGGGCTGCTCGGCGAAGAGAATATCTATGCTTGCACGGACGATCCTTCCGAAATATGGTATCTGACAGCAAAGAAAGCCGTTCCTGATGCCAGGGTTACATTTATCAGGTCAGACTGGCTCGAAAAGCTCGGGCTCGAAGCTCCTTCGACCAGGGAAGAACTCCACAGCTGTCTCATCGCCTTCAGGGACAATGCGGAACTCCTCCTGGGTGAGGATGCAGATAATATGATCCCGTTCTTTATAGACAATGAGCCTAATGTCAGCGCAAAGCCTCTTTTTGACTCCTGTCTCGACACATCCATAGGTGATAAGGATTTTTACGCACACGGCTATTGCAGGGCGACTCAGGAGGGCTACAGGGACGGGCTCGAGATACTGAACGGATGGTATCTGGAAGGCCTGCTGCCTTCAGATTATCAGGTTATAAGGCCCGGGACGAAGGAATCCTATGAGCCCGTCGAGAACGGCTTTGTCGGTGCTTTCTGCGCCAAGGGTGACTACCTGTATAAAAACGGCGGGATTTCCCACATTCAGGCACTTAAGGATAATCAGGGAGAGGATGCTGATTACGTCGCGGTAAATACTTTTGAGAACAGGTACGGCGGATACACATCGTGGCAGGAGGATTATCTCGGTGAAGGCGGCAACAAGATCTATCTGCCGTCGACATGCGAAGATCCTCTGGCATGCCTGATTTACCTCAACTGGATCTCCGATAAGGCAAATGTTGATGAACTTAAGAACCTTGATGTTCAGGATCCCTTTGACTACAGCCGTTATGCGATCACATATCAGGACGCTCTATCTGATGTGGCTCCCGAAGCTGAGGAGGCTCTGAAAACTGCATCTGAGGTTACATATGTCCACAGGGGAAACAAATGCGTCAGATATGGACCTTATTTCTTCAAGTATGTGGAATCAGACACAGATTTTGCTAAGGTTTATCCCGGTTCGACGAAGAGCTTTGTGTGCACTGTGATAAGCGCTCCTGAAGGCAGGTTTGAAGAAGTATATACGGAAGAGTTCGACACATACGGCATGCAGGGCGCATACGTTCTTTTCAGGATAAGGCTCAACGAGTGGGATAAGGTAATGGTCAACGGGGATATGAAGCCGTGGTAAGAGTTTTCTGAGCGGTTGTTATATAATAAAAGATTATGAGGATCAAAGAGAATTATACACAGCTTAAGCACCTGGACTTCATGATAGTAGACATACTGTCATTGGTCGTATGCTTTGTTGTGGCATACCGTATGAAGTTCGGTGATTTCAGCTTCATACAGAACAAGGAATGGCACCTGTACGTTCTCATCATCATCCTGCTAAACATCACGATCACTTTCTTTACGAACCCTTACGAAGGAATATTCCGGCGAAGCTACTATCAGGAAGTCATAAGAGCTTTGATCCTCGCGATCTTCAACTTCCTCGTTGCAGCCGTATTCTTCTACATGTTCAAGATGGGCGCCGCTTTCTCGCGTGAGATGACCGTCTGGATGTACACGTTCTACTTCCTTTTGTCATTGCTCCTGAAGTATGCGTGGAAGAGCCTGCTCCTTACGGGAAAGACGATATTCTACAGCACCGAAGTCATTCCGCTGTTCATTATCGGAAGTGCATCCCACATCGAAAACACCCTGAAAAACGTCAGATCAGGTGATCTAAATCTCTTTGAGATAAAGGGCATTCATTTTGTTGATAAGGACATTGAAGTTGAAGGAATCCCGACCATAAAGGGAGATTATGTCGACTATATTCTTGAAAATGATATAGACCGTGTTCTCGTTGCTGTTAAACCGTCAGAAGTGCCCGATGCCGTTTACGAGAGGCTTTCGGTCAATGGTGTTGAGATAAATCTCGCGATTGAGGAATCAGTCGGATTCCTTTCAGAGGATCAGAGCGTTGAGAGTATCGGCGTCTATCCGGTATTGAGCATCAAGAGGTTCTCTTTTACTCACGGACAGATGCTCTACTTAAAGATAAAGAGGATACTGGACGTGTTCTTCGCTCTTATCGGTCTGTTATTCCTTGCTCCGATCGCAGGCATCGTAAAGATCTGTTATCTTGCTTCAGGCGATAAGGAAAAGATAATGTTCACCCAGAACAGGGTAGGCAAGAGCGGCAAAGTGTTCAAGATGTATAAATTCAGGACCATGGTGCCTAACGCTGATGAGAAACTCAAGGAACTCTTAAAGCAGGAAGAATACCGCAGGCAGTGGAAAGAGAATCAGAAGATCCCCAATGATCCGAGGATCACCAAAGTCGGACGCATATTAAGAAAGACTTCGATCGACGAGATGCCTCAGCTTATCAATGTTCTTAAAGGCGAAATGAGCTTTGTCGGTCCACGTCCGCTCGTCTTAAATGAACTCTCTCTTCACGATGGCCTCAGGCTCTACCAGAAAGTAAAGCCCGGCATCACGGGCTGGTGGGGCTGCAACGGCAGGAGCAACATCGAATACCGTGAGAGACTGGAACTTGAGTATTACTATGTAAAGAACTGCAGTTTCTACCTGGATGTTCTTTGCATATTCAGAACCCTGTTTGCAGTGATCAACAGGGACGGAGCCGAGTAAGGCAATGAATATCAGGATCCTCGTTGCGACCCATAAGCCATACTGGATGCCGGAAGATGAGATATATCTGCCCGTTCAGGTTGGTTTTGCGGATGACCTTGGATTTCAAAAAGACAACACCGGTGACAACATAAGCAGCAAGAACAGTAATTACTGCGAACTTACAGCGATGTATTGGGCCTGGAAGAACCTTGATGCTGACTATATCGGCCTTGCTCATTACAGAAGACATTTCACTGTGAAGAAGGGTGGGGATAAGCAGACTCTTCCCGTTACCGGCAAGGAACTTGAACCGCTGCTTAAAGAGCACGACGTTATCCTTCCGCGCAAGCGTTACTACTACATCGAGACAACATATAACCAGTATATCCACGCGCATCACAAGGAAGACCTTGATACTGCGCGTAAGATACTTGAAGAACTTTATCCCGATTATCTTGATGCTTTTGATGCTGTTATGGGAAAGACTTCCGGCCACAGGTTCAACATGTTCATTATGAAGAAAGAAATCTTCTGTGAATACTGCGAGTGGCTGTTCGGAATCCTTTTTGAGCTCGAGAAAAGGCTCGACATATCTTCCTACAGCACCAACGATGCTAGAGTATTCGGATTTGTTGGTGAGAGGCTTCTAGATGTATGGATCAGTAAGAACGCGATTTCTTATAAGGAGATTCCGTATGTCTTCATGGAGAAGCAGAACTGGATAAAAAAGGGCGGAGCTTTTTTGAAGAGAAAAGTGACTTCCGGCAAGAGTAAGAAGGACTGAAGATAAAAAGGGATATTTTTTTAGGAGAGTATTAGCATTTATGAGTAATATTGCTGTTTTTGATACATCTTTGGGAACGCTTAATCTTGGCGATTGGATCATCATGGATGCTTTTTATAAAGAGATGGATTTCTTACTAAAGGATAGTTTTGTTGTCAGATACGGGACACATACACCTATAGCAAAATCATATCAAAGCATAAAGACCGGATATAATTTCAGGTATTTGAATTCTACTCAGTATAAGTTTATCGGCGGTACGAATATCTTCAAGCATTCTTTACTTCATGCGAATCCTGATTGGAATATTAACTTGTTTGATATAAAGTTCTACCGAAACAGTATTTCGGTCGGATGTGGTTCTTATTTGGAATCGAAAGGCGTTGATGCATATACCCGCTATCTATATAAGCATATATTGAGAAAAGATATTATCCATTCAACAAGAGACGAGAAGACAAAAGAACTTCTTGAGAGCCTTGGTTTTAAAGCGATAAATACAGGCTGTCCGACAATGTGGGGTTTTACAATAGAACATTGTGAATCTATACCTCGAACTAAGATGAACAATGTCGTTTTTACGTTGACTGATTATAATAAGGACTATGTTCTGGATCAGCAGATGATTGATATACTTTTAAGATGCTATGACAATGTGTTTTTCTGGCCTCAAGGTTCGGATGATTTGGAATACTTCAATGCTATGAAAAATACTAATACGATCAAGGTTATCAAGACTAATCTGCAATCGTATATCGATCTGCTTCAAACTGACATAGATTATGTAGGTACAAGGCTTCATGCAGGTTTATTTGCTATATCTAAGAAAAAAAGATCAATAATCATTTCTCTTGATGAAAGAGCTAGGGAGATTGATAAAACTTATAACTTAAAGTGTTTAGAACGGAAAATAATCAACGACGAACTTGAATCAAGGATTAATTCGTCATTTGAGACACATATAGATGTTGATCTCGAACATATTAATATGTGGAAAGACCAATTCAGATGAGTAAAACGTCCAAAGGTAAGGAACTGGCAAAGAATACTTTTATTATTCTTGTGGGAAAGATTTGTACTCAGTTTCTTTCCTTTTTTCTTTTGCCTTTATATTTGTCTGTATTGGAAACATCCGAGTTTGGTATTGTCGACCTTGCAACTACATATGTAACTTTGTTGGCTCCTTGTATTACTCTTCAATTAGAGCAGGCTGCGTTCAGATTTTTGGTCGATGTTCGTAAAGACAAAAAGGGCACAAAAGAGATCATTTCAAATATCTTTGCTGCAATTCTTTTTCTATCTGCCGTAACATTGCTTATCATCAAGATAGTAAGTCTCTTCATTCATATTCCATACATAGATTTACTTCTTGTATTGATCTTTATGACCATAGTCTCTGGCATTTGTCTGCAAATCGCAAGAGGGGTCGGAGATAATTTAGGGTATTCTATTGGAGGCTTCCTTGCCGGCGGCAGTACGATACTTTTCAATATTCTTTTTCTAGTAGTTATTCCTTTAGGACCAGCCGGATTCTTCTTGTCATCAATAATAGCCAATGCTATATGTTCTGTGTTTATTTTCTTCAGGTGTGGTTTAGTATCTTATATCGGTTTCAAAGATATAAGCAAGAACCGTATATTTGAATTATTACGTTATTCGATTCCAATGGTTCCTAATAGTATTATCTGGTGGGTGATAAATGCTTCTGACAGAACTATAATCACTATTTTTTTAAACGTATCGATCAACGGTGTATATGCAGTTTCACAGAAATTTTCTTCTGCGATAATGACTGCTTTCCTTGTGTTTAATACTTCTTGGACTGAATCTGCTTCTTTGTATTTAAAAGACGATGATAAAGATTCATTCATTACTAAAACATTCAGTAAAATGCTTAGATTCTTTTCGTGTTTGTGTTTAGGTGTAATTGGATGTGTTCCTTTAGTATTCTCATTATTAGTCAAAGATGAATACATAGATGCCTATGATTTTATCCCTGCGCTGGTTATTAGTTGTGTGTTTAATATGGGTAGTTCGATGTTGGGTGCAATCTATGTTGCTCTTAAGAAAACAAAAGAGATTGCATTCACTTCAATTCTGGCAGGCATAATTAATGTTGCAGTTAATCTTTTGTGTATTAAATCTTGGGGATTACATGCAGCATCAATCAGCACTTTGATAGCTTTTTTAGTATTGTTTATATTCAGATTTTTCGGTATTCAAAAACATGTGAGAATAAGATTGAATACTTTATGCGTTATCTTTTTAATTATAGCTTTTTCTATTACAACATTTTTATATTATTTCAATTCTTTTGTCGGCAATATAATAAATCTTATCTTTGTAATCGTATTCAGCGCTTTATTAAACATTAACTTCATAAAAGAATTGTTGACTCAGAAATTGTTTTTGCGAAATAGTAAGAGTAATGTTCGGAAATCCTGATTTTATGGAAAAATGGATTGCAACAGTATGCAAAAGAGAGGAAGGAATTGTAAATGTTGGTTAGTGTCATTATCCCTGCATATAATGCAGAGGACACACTAAAGAATACGTTATCTGATGTTTTGTCTCAGAGTTTTACCGATTTTGAAGTCGTTATAGTAGATGATGGCTCGAAAGACAAAACCGGCGCAATTTGCGATGAGTATAAAGCTATCGATAATAGAATTGTAGTGGTTCATCAAAAAAACGGGGGATTATCTAATGCAAGAAATAATGGTATCAAGATTGCCAGAGGCAAATATGTAACGTTGGTGGACGCTGACGATAGGATAGAAAAATACTATTTGGAATACCTTATAAAGGCTATACAAGATAATAATGCTGATATGTCTTGTGGCAGAACCGACAGAGTAAAGGAGAATTTCTCTCCTGACGATGAAATAACTGCTTTTTCAGCAGAACTATTTGACCGCAGAACTGCCTTAAGTGAGATGCTTACCGGAAAAAAGATAACCGTTGGGCCTTGTAACCGATTAGTTCCCAGAAACTGGTATATTGAGTCTCCGTTTCTTGAAGGAAAAAAATATGAAGATCTCAGTAATTCATATAAATTGCATTTGAAATCTTCGTTGGTCGCATTTGTGAATGTTCCTATATATCATTATGTGATGAGAGGAGGCTCTATTACTGGAAGTATTAATGTTACTGAAAAGCAGTGCATGGATTATTACGAAGCCATAAATTTGTGTGCTGATGAAATAGGACGTGCTTATCCGGATCTTGAGAATGATATAGCTGTTTTGAAATCACGAGATTATATGTCATTATATTTAAGCATTCACAGATGTGCTGAGATTTCAGAAGAATTATTAAAGATAGAACTTATTGTTTTGAAATGGGTTAAATTTAATTGGCGCAAAGCCTTTACGAACAAAAAAGCACCTATTAATGTAAGGCTAAGAATTTTGCTTTTTAGAATCAGTCGTAATCTTTATAGTTTTACATATTATATTGGTATAAGAATAAAGGGAAAAGCTCTTGCGTAAATCTATAAAGGAAGAAATATCGTGAATCTATTATTGGCGACAGATGCTAGTGTTGAGCGTTCCGGTGTATGTCTTTTTATATTGAATTGGGTGCGCGAAATAAGAAAATACGATAGTGATAGTTTTATAACTATCTATTTCCGAAAGAGTATTATTGATAATGATATCTTTAATCAATATAAAGAGTTAAATGTTGATGTTATACTTGGTGGGATTTCTCTGAATGGAACGAATTTTTCATCCCAAAACAGGAAAAAGATTTTTAGTGATATTCAAAACGTAATCAGAAACAATAACATAGACATTGTTCATGTTAATTCTTCTGCCATTGGCTTTTCTTCTCAGGTGCTGAAGATAGCTAAAAAGGAAAACGTACCGATAAGAATATCTCATTCACATGGAAAGCATCTAGGTAATGGAATCAAGAATCTGTATTTATGGTATTTGAAGAGATGCATTTGTCGAGACGCGAATGTTTATGCCGGATGTTCATTGGAAGCTGGAAAGTATTTGTTTGGAAATCAAGTGAATAATTCCGATAAATGGCATTTTATACCTAATACCATTGATGTTCATAAGTACGGCTTTGATCCTGATATCAGGGATGAATATCGTCAAAAACTGAGTTTAAAAGAAGATGATATTTTATTAGGGGCAACAGGAATGCTAACTAAAATTAAAAATCATGCGTTCTTATTACCGTTGATATATGAATTAAATAAAACAACTGGTCTGAATTACAAATTAGTAGTTTTTGGTGAAGGTGAAGAACGAAAAAGGATTAATGAAATAGCAACCGAATTAGGGATAACTGATAGTGTAGTTTTATATGGTGTAAGTTCCGAAATATCAAATTGGCTCTCTGCTATGGATGTTTATGTAATGCCAAGTTTGACTGAAGGGTTACCGATCGGAGCTGTAGAGGCTCAGGCAAATGGCTTAACTTGCATTTTATCCGATTGCATATCCAATGATATTGATATAGCAGATGTTATTCATATTCCCATTGATAAGGGAATAAAGCCATGGATGGATACTCTGGCCGGATTTAAACGGAAAAATGCAGAACAACGGCTTGCCGGTGCCCGTAAAGTGATAGACGCTGGTTTTGATATATCCAGTACTAGAGATTACATTCTGAAATTATACGGACCAAAATAATCTTGTTAATACTATGTTATAATCACACACATGAAGATAAACAAATTTACAGTAAAAGTGGTTGCCGTTCTTGTCGGCATAGCTGCTGCGATAGGCGGGAGCATTGCTGTCGCAAATTATCTCGAGAACAAGTATGCCGATAAGCCTGACGGGGCAGGAAACGCTCTGAGCCGCACGGAGATCGACGCGGCGAACCAGGACAGGAATTCTGTGCTGGACAGTTCCAATGCCGTTCAGACGATCAATTACAACGGTAAAACGTATGCATACAATAACGATCTGGAGGTTCTTCTCTTTATCGGTGTAGATGACGATGAAGTAATTGACTATACGACAGAAGGCGGTCCTGCGCGCAATTCCGCACAGTCCGACATGATCCTCCTTGCGATCTTCGATAAGGATAACCAGACATATTCGCTGCTGCAGATCAACCGTGACACCATGGTGGACATGATGAAATACGACTTCTTCGGCACTTACCAGGGCCTGATAAACGGTCAGATCGCATTGGCACACACATACAGGTCGGGTCTTGAGGATTCGTGTGAGGATACGGAGTTTGCCGTATCGCGCTTCCTGTACGACATCAACATCTCCAATTATTTCTGCCTTACGATGGATGCAATTCCGATAATCAACGATTCTGTCGGCGGTGTCACCGTCACGATCGAAGATGATTTCTCTAATATCGATCCTGATTTTGTAAAAGGGGAGACCATTACGCTCCACGGCGATCAGGCAGAGACTTATGTCAGGAGCAGAAGGTCTGTTGTTAACGATCCGACGAACATCAACAGAATGGGAAGACAGCGCGAATATATGTCGGCTCTCCTTCCGATGTTAGGACAGAAGACTTCAAACGACAGCAATTTTGCATTAAAGCTCTTCGACAAGATCTCACCCTATATGGTAACCGACTGTACTGTAGATCAGCTTACGAGCTATATCGAGCAATTCTCCGGATATACTCTTGATAAGATTGTAACTCCCGAAGGCAAGTCCGTTGAAGGTGAGCAGTTCATGGAATTCTACGTTGATGAATCCAATTTAAGAACTCTTGTTATCGATCTTTTCTACGTTGAGCAGAACTGAGTGCCGGTTTGACGGTGTATCAGTCAAGCGCTAAAATTCAATTAAGAATGAGGCATTACCGAATAGACGGTTGCCCTCGGTGATTAAGCTTAAAGCCGCTTCGCTTCAGACTGGGCGGCTTTAATCTTTATCTCGCATCACTTTCGTGACGAGGGTAATCAACGCGATTACAAATAATCCAAATTGGATCAAATCAGCAAATCTTACCATCCAGATTCTCCTTTCTACAAACTCCTTTGAAGGAAATCAATGAAGAGATCCAGAAGTCGTTGTATCAGGAGGACAACCGCCTACCGTTTAAGGTAATGCGTCATATATAAAACAGCGTATATACGAAGTAAATACATTCGATTATTAGGACAGTTTTCTTAGTCCCCAAGTGATTAACAGATGAATAAGCATTTTGAAAACCGGCAGAGTTACGGCACTGCCGTATTTTTGCAAGATTTTTCTGGCCTTTTGATTTAAAAAAACGGCAAACGATTCGGCATAGCCGCATTATTGCCGAACTATTGAAGCCGTTTGAACTCGTCGATTGGAAGAACACGGTAAAAACCACGGCTATAGCCGATGTTTGTACCGAGGTTTTGATACTGCCGAAGTAAAAAACAGGCAGAAACCACGGCTGCAGCCGTGGTTTTAGCCGAGGTTTTGAAAATGGTTCTTCGGCAGTACAGAAAATAAGTATGTGAAAAAAGCCCTCTAGCACCTGCATTCTTCGCCGTCAAGGAACCGGCTTTGCCTCGCCTTCGGCGTCCTTGACAGCTCGAAGCGTGCAGGTGCTGTTTGGATTGCAAGAGGCAGTGCCCGCCTCATGCATCTGACGATGCCGCCGATAAAAAACAGTTTTTTATTACGGTTCTTATAGAATAATCAAAAGAGAAGGGAACCGGATTTTTTAAGTCCGATCCCCATAATTCATTAATCGTTTAGACCTTTAAGTTTGTTGTCAGCCTTCAGGCGTCGGCACGAGTATCCCGTAAGGCGAGTAAGGGTTGAGGCATACGCCGTTTTCATCGAAGTCATAGAACATACCGTCTATCTCATATGAGGTGCCATATATCATGTCTCCGTATTGCTCGAAATAATACCAGTTGCCGCCGCTGTGGAGCCACTTGTTGCAGTACATCTTTCCGTCGGGAGCAGAGTAGTGCCAGTTTCCCGCAAGGATGTCTTTCCACCAGCCGGTGAGCATCTGACCATCCTTGTTGATGCCGTACAAAGCACCTTTGTATTCGAAGCCGGTGGGGAACATCTGGGCTGTGTAAAGGAATCCGAACTCGGGGTCGAAATAATACCACTTACCGCCGATCTGTTTCCAGCCCTTGCAGACCTTTCCGTTAGTGTCGTAATAGAACCAGCCTGTAATGTCTTCATCTGAGCTGCGGTAATGCTTAAGGTACCAGCCTGTGATCTTGCGGCCCTCAGGATTTGTACAAACGCCGTTGGAGTCAAAGTCGTAGCCCCTGCCGCCAATCTCAAAGTTCTTCATGTTGCTGACCATTCTGCACATGCCGTCGAAGTAATACCATTTTCCGCCTACATTCTTCCATTGTGCGTTTAAGAGTTTGCCGTTAGAACCGGAATAGTACCAATATTCAACGTGATTCATGTTTGCATCAGATTTCTGCCAGCCTGTCAGCATCTTGCCGTATTCATCGAACAGGTAGTATTCGCAAACGACAAGATCACCTTTAGTCGTATAGATCGGAACGACGCCTTCTGTAGCGTATCCTTCTTCTTTATCGAAATAGTACCAGGCACCGTTTATCTGCTTCCAGCCTGTGCATAAAAGGCCATCAGAACCAAAGTAGTACCAAAGCTCCACATCACCGTCGTAGATGAATTTGTGCCATGCATTCTTTAAGTATTTACCATTTTCGTCGAAAAAGTAGTAGTTGCCGTCAGCACCGTCGTCTTCATAAAACCAGCCGTAACGCATTGCTCCAAAGTAGGCATCGGCATATTCCGTATCGATGAACTTCGCGTCATCTGCTGTGTTGAAGTAGTACCATTCACCGCCGACTTTCTTCCAGCCCGTGTAAACAGCGCCGTCAGAGCCTACATATCTCCAGAAGTCTTTACCTTCGTAGACTCTGTTGCACCAGGCTCTGTCGAAATCAACACCGGACTCATACTTTATCCATTTGTTCTGTTCCAATGCACCGCTCGACTTGAAGTGGTATAGCTTTCCTTCGATGAACTGCCATGTGTCTGTGAGTGCCAGTCCGTTATCTGTGAAATAGTACCAGTTTCCGCCGATCTGCATCCAATCTCCGTAAACATATTCTGTCTCGGAAGTGTAGTAGCGCCATCCTCCGTCTTCTTCGCGCCACTCGGGCGCATCAGCCATTACCGCAGCCGGAATAAACGATAAGATCATGCCCGCAGACATAACGGCAGCCAATATCTTCTTCATGCTCATAAGTTTGGCCTCCCTGAATGTATTGATAGTTCAATGTTAGCAAAAAGGGGAGGGGATTTCATCATTGATGTGTAAAGAGGAGGGACCGGCAAGCCGATTTCTCTTCATGCTTATTCTTTTAGATTCGGATGAAAACAGCAGCTTATTTTTTTATATTGTGCTATAATAAACTCAATAAAGAGGCAGAAATGCTTCTTGGGCTGGTCGTAAGACCCTGGTCCACCAAGCGGCGGGGATATACCCCGCCATTTCTTTATAGGGGATCGTGATTGGAAAAAGTATTAAGTATCTTCAGTTCGTTTGATATTGATTTTGTCTTTTTGTGGATTCCAATTGGCATTTGTTGCATTTTATATGCCTAGATATAATTATTCAGAACAGTATCGAGATAACGTATAAATTTTAGAGGGACCGGATGTGTGTGAAGCCGATCCCTCTTAGAACAGGTCAGATTATTTCTCTGTCAGCTGAATGCTTCGTAATCCCTTCCGCTGAAAGGATTCTTGCATACACCTGACGGATCAAAGTCATAGTACTTGCCGCCGATAAGGTAATTCTGAACATTTACGACCTTCTTGCCGTTGGAATCAAAGTAGTTCCAGTCGTTAAAATCGTAATGATATTCCGTATCTGAATCCCAGATTAATTCTGAGTATTTGTGAAGGGAGTCGTATTTTCTCTCATACCATCCCGTGATCTTTCTGCCGCTGTTGGGATTGATGCAGACTCCGTTGGAATCGAAGTCGTAGCCCTTGCCGTCTATCTCAAAGTTTTCAGCGTTGGCGGCCATTCTGCCACGGTAATCGAAGTAATACCATTTGCCGCCGAGATTCAGCCACTTCTTCATGTATATGGAACCGTTGGAACCTGCGTAATACCAGTAGTCGCCCAACTGGATCCAGCCGGTCATCATATAACCGTTTTTATGGAAGCAATACAGTTCATAAACAGTTTTGCCGTTTTTGTCCTTGGAATAGAATTCCCTGATGCCGGTATACATATAGTTGGTTCCAAAATCGTCGGAGCCGAAGTAATACCACTTGCCGTTCATCTGTTTCCAGCCGGAATACAGTTTTCCGTCAGATCCTGAATAATACCAGGCAGTAGCTCCATAAGAACTGAAGAATTTGAACCAGCAGTTCTTTCTGTATTTTCCGTTTCCGTCGAAATTATAATAGGCATCTTCATCCCGGTCGTGAAACATACCGTATGTCATTACGGCATAAGAACTTTGATGGGTTTCATCAGTATCTATATAGTATTCACCGTCGATCAATCCGTTGAAGTGGTACCATTCGCCGCCGACTTTCTTCCAACCAACATAAGAGGCACCGTCAGAACCGACATAACGCCAAAGTCTCTTGCCGCGGTATTCGGAAAGGACTTTTTCAAATTCCGGATCACTTCCCGCATATTCTTTGACCTGACCGTAGATATAGTATTCTCCGCAGTCGATCCACTTGTTGGCTTCCATGACGCCGCTCTTGTTAAAGTGATATAGCTTACCGCCCAAAAGCTCCCAGGAATCAGAAGTCATCTGACCGTTGCTCTTTAAGTAATACCATTTGCCGCCGTCTTGGATCCAACCTGTCTCCATGATGCCTGAAGCGTTGAAGTGGTACCATTTGCCGCCTATCTGCTTCCAGTCGCTCTTAACGTATTCGTCCGCGGAAGTGTAGTATTTCCAGCCGTCACTGTAGCTGCCTTGCCAGCCTGCGGTATCAGCCAATGCCGCAGCGGGGATGAATGAGAGCATGAATCCTGCGGTGAGGGCAGAGGCTATAAGTTTCTTAATGCTCATAAGACAGAACCTCCATAAAGAAAATTTAATTTGATGATAGCACATACAGGAAATATTAAAACGGCAAGTAAAACTCTATCCGTCGTAGAAACGTGTTTTGACTTTTCAGGTGTAAAAAATAAAGGACCTCTGACGAGATCCTTTGAATGTAATCATTTATTTGTAGTTAGGCTTATGCGGTCTTGGCTTCTGCGAGCTCTTTTACTTTATCGAGAGGGAGACCGGAATAAGAAGCAATGTCCTCCAAAGACAGTTTTCCACCTGCGATCATCTTAAGAGCAGTCTCAATTCTTACTTCGTTTCTCATATCTTCCAAAGAATCAAACATACGCTCAACTCCTTTCTCAGACTCCTTGAAGTATCTGACCTTTTCAGATAATTCCTTGTAGTTCATGTCTTTTGCTTCCGTGCAGAAGAAGTCGCTCATGAGCTTGGCTAGTGCCGTGTCAGATCCTTTCATCGCACCGTTCACATATATGATATGCTCTCCGTCGTTGAAAGGCAAATAGTCACATTCGGAGATATATCTATCAATGTGGTAGATAGGCTTGTTTAACCCTAGGACATCATTCTCTGTTATGAAGATAACATAACTCTCCCTGATATCTGCCCATTCCTCGCCATGCTCCAGCATGTTTGAATCGAGCATGC
>Ga0247611_10002233_pt1 | contig 32058 bp, 21 predicted proteins | sample 177DNAGHGhighgp2_FD_192422 | JGI IMG/M metagenome (GOLD analysis project Ga0247611, IMG submission 192422) | Sheep rumen microbial communities from Palmerston North, Manawatu-Wanganui, New Zealand - 1770 DNA GHGhigh gp2 | ecosystem: Host-associated > Mammals > Digestive system > Stomach > Rumen... | reverse complement strand
TTCGTCCGACAGGATACGCGCCGTAGGCGGAATCAACCCATGACGATCCATCGTGATACGGATGGGGTTGCGGCCCTCCCAATGGGTGTTCATGAGACGCGGGTTGTCCAGCAGCACGGTACGTGTGCCGACCAGTATAGCCATGTTCTCGGCCCGCATACGGTGCACCAGTCGCTTGGTCGCTGTCGTGGAGATGGTGAGTGCCTGCTTGACGGGCAACTCGCTACCCGGGGCTGGCAATTCACGCTTGCGGTCCAGGTAGCCGTCAGCCGTCTGTGCCCACTTAAGCACTACGTACGGACGATGCTGTTCGTGCAGGCATAGGAAGCGTTTGTTCAGTGCGCGGCATTCGGCTTCCAGTACGCCTACCACCACTTCTATACCGGCATCGCGCAGCATCTGTACGCCGCGTCCGGCCACCAGCGGATTCGGATCCAGCATACCTACCACTACGCGCCCTACACCCTTCTCGATGATCAGTTTGGCGCAGGGTGGCGTCTTGCCATAATGACTGCATGGCTCCAGCGATACAAAGAGCGTGCAGTCCTTATAGCTGATGGCTGACTGCTGATGGCTGATGGCCTCTTCCGCATTGCGAAAGCAATTCACCTCCGCATGGCCTTCACCGTAACGCTCGTGCCATCCCTCGGCAATTATCCTTTCGCCTTTCGCCTCTCGCCCTTCGCCATTATATACGAGCACGGCACCCACCATGGGGTTAGGCGCTACGAAGTACTCGCCACGACGGGCAATTTCGATACAATGTGCAATATAATTTGCGTATTCCATAAAAAATTATTAACTTTGCACCCGATTTGATATTTTGCTCCGGTTCTAAACCGGTTTGCAGCGTGATTTCGTTGGTACGACATATTACCGGTCTGCTTAGCGCCGCTTATCCCGAGGACGAGGCGCGGGCCTTGGCATGGTGGATCCTGGAGGAAACCACCGGGCTGACGCGTACCCAACTGCTAACAGGCTGCAAATTTACGACTTTTTCTCCACATATGCAAGCGATCGTGGATCGTTTGCTGAAAAAAGAGCCGATTCAGTACATTTTTGGCCATACTTTATGGTGCGGACTCGACCTACGGCTCACTCCTGCCACCCTCATTCCGCGCCCCGAGACCGCCGAACTGATCGACCGGATCAATGAGAAAATGGTAAATGAGAAAATGAACAAATGTCTTGACGTCGGCACCGGCAGCGGTTGCATCGCCTTGGCGCTCAAGCAGCAGCATCCCGACTGGCAGGTGACGGGTCTGGACATCTCGGCCGAGGCCCTAAAAGTGGCGCGAGAGAATGCAGCGCGCAATGGTCTGGAGGTAAGGTGGTTGCAGGCCGACATCCTCACAGACGAGATCGAACGGTATGACCTTATCGTCTCCAATCCGCCTTATATCGCCGAGCAGGAGCGCCCTTCAATGGACCGCAACGTGCTGGACTATGAACCCCATAGCGCGCTCTTTGTGCCCGACGACGACCCGCTGCGCTTCTATCGCCGTATCGCCGAGCTGCGCCGTGCTACGTGGCTCTTCTTTGAGATCAATCCCCGCTATGCCGATGAGATGCAGCAGATGATGCAGGCGCTGGGATATACCGACATCGAATTATATCATGACAGTTATGGAACGACCCGAATACTCTCCGGACGAATTGCGACAGAAGGCTGAGCGCTATTGTGCCCGTGCCGAACGCTGCCCGATGCAGGTACGGCAGAAACTCTATCAGTGGGGTGCCGACAGCAGCCTCCGTGACGAGATAGTGGCGCACCTGGAGGCGCACCACTATCTGGATACCGCGCGTTTCTGTCGCGCGTATGTGCATGATCATTATTTCTTAAACCGTTGGCCGGTGGAGAAAATTCGTGCCGGTCTGTATCAGCTTCGTCTGCCTAACGACGAGATTTCCGAGGCTTTGCGTCAGCTTGCCGAATCGCTTGCAGAATGAGCGGAGCGACCTGACTATTGTCGTGCCAGCCGGTGAAGAGTTCTGCGCCTACGCCGGAGGCAAACACGGGTACGGCATGCGCCGTATGGGCGCGGCTGGTCCATCCTACCTTGGCTTTGCGGTTGAGGATTGAAATACCCAGGTCACCCAGACGGTTGATATCCTTGTACATCGTCTTCTCGTCGGTTGACTCATGGCGCACGGCTTGGTCGTAGGCGGCACGCAGTTCGGCCTCCTCGTCGGCGGTCATCTCTACCTGATCCCAGAAGCCCAGACTCTCCTGCCAAACCTGCTTAGCCTGCTCCCAGGTCGGGGTGGCATCCTTGAAGAGGGCCGTGAAGCGGTCGCTCAGCACCCATGCCGAGCACTGCTGGTACTGCAGTAGTTGCAGGTTGAGCGTATAGTCGGAGTTACCCAGCGCCATGCCGCCTGTCTCATGGTCGGCGGTCACCACGATGAGCGTCTCGTCCGGATGACGCAGGTAGAAGCGATAGGCCACTTCCAGCGCCTCGTCCATCGCCCATACCTCGTCGATAGCAGCACGTCCGTCGTCGCCGTGGCAAGCGTAGTCAATCATGCCGCCCTCCACCATCATGAAGAAGCGGTCGTATTTCTTTTCCAGGAAGGGAATCGCCGTGCTCACGATCTGCTTGAGCGTAGCGTTCTCCGTATGACGATCCATGGCGTAGCCGATGCAGTCGCTATGCACCATGCCCGTGTCGCCGGGTTGAACCATGATCATGCGGTCGGCGCGCATATGGCGCTGTGCCTCGTCGTAGGAGCGAACGATGGTGTAGCCGGCTTGTTCGGCCAGGTTGTAGAGGTTCTCCGCCTTGTCGTCATGCTTGCCCTGCGGGTAGTGAAAACCGGCGCCGCCGAAGAAGTCAAAGCCGCTCCGGATGAGCTGCTGACCTATCTCGTAGTAGTGGCTGCGATTCTCGTCATGGCCGTAGAACGCACCCGGCGTAGCATGGTCGATGGCTACGGAGGTCATGATGCCGATGCCCCAGCCCTGCTGTTTGAGCGTCTCGGCAATGGTGGTGATGGTATCGCCTTTCGGGCCGATACTCAGCATGCCGTTGTTGGTCTTGCGTCCTGTAGCCAGACACGTTCCGGCCGCCGACGAGTCGGTGATACCGTTGCTGGCCGAGTAGGTACTGATCTGACCCGATACAGCCAGTTGACTCATGCAGGTGGGTACACGACCGATACCGCCCTGCAGTTCAGCGCGGTACATCTCGGCTGCCAGCACCTGGTTGGTGCCCATGCCGTCGCCTATAAAGTAGAAGACATACTTGATCTTGGCGTTCAGTCCCAGCGTGAGGACCAGCCCAAGCAAAAGGATAAGGGTGCGTTTCATATTTTTATATTTTCACATTTTCACATTTTCATATTTTCGAATTCTCTGCCTCTCTTGCGGCCAGCACCTCCATCTGGTGCTGACGTTGTTTGTCCAGGTCGGCCTGGCGAAGCGCTTCGGCTTCCTTCTTAGGCAGCGGGTTGTGGTCGAGCAAGTCTTTGTATATGAGTAGCGTAGCCCATGCATCGGTGCTGGCATAGCGGGCTTGCTCGGGGGTGAGGTGGGAGTTCTCCCAGTTGGTCAACTGCTGCGACTTGGAGATCTTCTTGCCAAAGCAGATGGCAAACATCTTCTGCAAGCCCAGATCCAGAATGCCGTACCGTCCCACCATTGATTGCAGATCCACGCAGTTGCGGGGCTTGAAGTCACGCCTGCGGCGCAGTCCGTTGATGTCGTCGCGAAAGGCCAGTCCTACCTTGCATATATTGGAGTTGGCAAAGAAGTCCGCCAAGGCCTGCGGCATACCGATATGCGTCAGCCGGAAGAGGTAGCAACGCTCCTCCGTAGATATCTGCACCAGGGCGGTGGGGTAGTGTACGCCGCGCGTGAAACTGGGACGCGACTCGGTATCGACGCCCACAACGGCTTGGCGGTTGAGGTAACTGACAGCCTCGGCCACCTGCTCCTCGTGATCCACCACGATGACTTCCCCTTCGAACTTTGCCAACGGCATCCATTGTATCAGCTCCTTGGCAATACGATGTATGTACTGATTCTCCTTCACTTATAAACTAATCAACTAATCAACTCATCAACCAATTAACCTTTCAACGCATGCAATGCCGCCAACGCATTCACCAGTTTCTGTCCCCAGCTCTCCTCAAACTCGCGGCGGCACTCATAGACCGCATCGTTCATCACCTCCTCCTGGCCGGTCTGGAAACTGGCGGCCATGTTCTTCAGCTCCTGGTAGATGTCGGCCAGGTCCTCGGATATGCTGGCCGTGCAGGGCTCGTCGGTATAGAGGCTGTTGTCGGTCAGTACGCTCAGGTAGGTGTCGTCCGAACCCAACTGTTGCTGGATGCCCAGGCGCACAAAGTTGTAGTCCTCCTCCTGCACAAACTGCTGCATCTCGCCGTCCATCAGCAGTTCCGTCTCGCCCAGCATCCGCGTACGCAGATACAGCAAGGGCAGCAGACGCAGCAACTGTTCCTGCATCTCCTCGCGTTCCATCTCGCCGGCATGCTCCATGAGCAGGCATGTTTGCGCCGCTGCGGTCACAAAATCCAGCGTCGGCTGTTGATATACATAGTGTGTCTCATTCATCAATCAATGCTTTTTACGCTACAAAATTACAACAAAATTTGCATATATGCAAATATTTTCGCAAAAAATCTTGCGTATATACAAAAAAAACACTACCTTTGCAGCATGAACCGCAAAATACTGCTGACCGAATCGGATATCAGCCTGGCGACGATATTGGTGGACTACCTCTCGGCGCAGGGCTATGAGCCCGTGGCGCATGTCCTGGATCAGGACACGCAGCGCCGCATTCTGTTGGGCGAATACGATCTGCTTTTGCTCTCGCAGAACCAGACCGAACAGTCCGTGCCGGAGCTGCTCACGCGTATGCGTCAGGCTGAGTGCACGACGCCCGTGGTGGTGCTGGCCGATTCGGGCGCCAAGGACGATGTGCTGCGGGCGTTCCATTGCGGCTGCGATGACTACGTGGTAAAGCCCTTTAATATAGAGGTGCTGGTATGCCGTATAGCTGCCGTGCTACGTCGCACCAGTCCGGAGAGCCTGGAGTCGCAGCAGACGCTGTTCCGCTTTCGTGGCGGCACGTTCGACGGCGTGCGTCAGCAGTTGACCGGCACCGATGGGGAGCCTATGCACCTCTCGGCACGGGAGAGCGAACTGTTACTGCTGCTATGCCGACGGAAGGATACGGTGGTCAGCCGCCGACTGATACTGCGCCGTCTATGGCATTCGGATGACCCCTTCTCGGCCAAGTCGCTGTCGGTGTTCGTGCACCGGTTGAGGACGTGGCTGCAACCCTTGGGCGTACAGATCATGCCGGTTCGTGGAAAAGGATATAAACTCGTGGAAATATAACAGATACTATGAAACTGATAGCACCCAGCGTTTTATCGGCCGACTTTGGACATCTGGCCGATGACCTTGAGATGATCAACCGCAGCGAGGCCGACTGGCTGCACGTAGATGTGATGGACGGTACGTTTGTGCCGAACATATCGTTCGGTTTCCCCCTGATGGAGCCGATGCGCAAGTACTGCACCAAGCCGCTGGATGTCCACCTGATGATCGTGCATCCCGAGAAATACGTGGAGCGCTTCTGCGACGCCGGCGCCTGGTCGGTGGGTTTCCACCTGGAGGCCGTGGACGATCCGCTGCCTATCCTCGACTTGATCCGCGCCAAGGGCGTTCGTACCTGCCTCACGATCAATCCCGACATCGCCGTAGAGCGACTGGTGCCCTACCTGGACAAGGTGGATATGGTGCTGCTCATGTCGGTGTTTGCGGGCTTTGGTGGCCAGAAGTTCATTCCCGAGACCATGAGCAAGATCCGCTTCATCCGCAAGGAGATTGAGCGCCGCGGACTGCAGACGCTCATCGAGATCGACGGCGGCGTGAATGCCGAGAATGCGGCGGAGCTGTTCCGCGCCGGTGCGGATGTGCTGGTAGCCGGTAGCGCCGTGTTCGGCAGCCCCGACCCCATCCGGACCATACATACCATGAAAAACTAAAGATTCTATGATACGCAAACCATTCATTCTACTGTTGTTCCTCTTGGCCGCTGTCATGATGCAGGCCGAGATCGTGACGCTCAAGAACGGCACTCAGGTGCGCGGCCAGATACTGATCCAGAACGACGAAGTGGTCATCCTGCGCGATGCCTCCGGTGCCCGCTACCAGTACCCCCGTGCCGAGGTAGTGAGCATCGCCGAAGAAACGCAGACCGTGCAGGTGGAGGAAGAAGTGAAAACCGTAGGCGAGGGGCATAAGAAGAAAGCCAGCATCCTGCTGGAGCCCAGCGTCGGTGCTGCGATCTTGCCTAACGACGGCAAGACGGGCGTAGCCTACAGCGTGGACCTGCTGGTGGGTTCGCACAATCTGGCGGACCGTCGTATATTCGTAGGTGGCGGTCTGGGCTATCACGGTGATGCGGTGGGGAATAAGTACCATTTCCTGCCTATCCAGGCTGCCCTGCGTATGCCGCTCGTGGTGGGCAAGCATGCCCCGCTGATGGGTATGTCGCTGGGCTACGGCGTAGCGCTGAGCAAGCAGTACGTGGGCGGTATCTATGCCGAGGTGCTGTTCGGCTACCGCTACGAGATCAATAGTAAGACGGCTATCGGCCTCTCGGCCGACGTGCGTTTCCAGCAGGCCCGCATGACGGTCTCCGAGACGCCCGACCCGCTCGTACCGGGAACTACCTATACGAATCAAGCCGGTCGTAGCATTGTACGAACCGGCTTGAAATTCTCGTTGTTCTTCTAGGGGAGACTTATCCCAGATAGGTCTGCAGGATGTGACTACGCTGCCCCGCTTTGAGGCGGCGTATTGCTTTTTCCTTAATTTGACGCACGCGCTCACGCGTGAGGTTCAGGTCCTCACCGATCTCCTCCAGGGTCTTCTCCGGGCATCCGATACCGAAGAACTGACGCAGGATGTCGGCCTCACGGGTGGTCAGGGTGGCCAGCGCACGGTCCACCTCACGCTGCAGCGACTCGTTGATCAGTCCGCGGTCGGCGTTAGGCGAGTCCTCGTTGACCATCACGTCGATCAGGCTGTTGTCCTCGCCCTCTACAAACGGTGCATCCACGCTGATGTGACGACCCGACATCTTGAGCGTGTCGGCGATCTTATCTACCGGGATGTCCAGTTCCTCGGCCAACTCCTCGGCCGACGGCTTGCGCTCGTGGATCTGCTCAAAGCGCTGGAAGGCCTTGCTGATCTTGTTGAGCGAACCTACCTGGTTGAGCGGCAGACGCACAATACGGCTCTGCTCGGCCAGGGCTTGCAGGATCGACTGACGGATCCACCATACGGCATACGAGATGAACTTAAAACCACGGGTCTCATCGAATTTCTCAGCTGCCTTGATCAGTCCGAGGTTGCCCTCGTTGATCAGGTCGGGCAGCGTCAGACCCTGGTTCTGGTACTGCTTGGCTACCGACACCACGAAACGCAGGTTCGAGCGTGTCAGTTTCTCCAGCGCAGCACGGTCGCCGTTACGGATACGACCCGCCAACTCCACCTCTTCCTCGACGGATATCAGGTCCTCACGACCGATCTCCTGGAGGTATTTGTCCAGCGAAGCCGACTCACGGTTAGTGATCGATTTTGTAATCTTTAGTTGACGCATATCTTTATAAAACTATGTACAAATATTAGGGCTTTTGCCCTGGTCGGGATTTCTTCGTAATCCCTATGCAGCTTGCAAGGCAATCTGCACATCCGTTCATTTCGTTTTGTCTTACAAGCGAGCTTGACGACAAATCGTTCTGAACGTCTGTGATCCGGTCGGGATTCGAACCCGAGACCCACAGCTTAGAAGGCTGTTGCTCTATCCAGCTGAGCTACCGGACCCGCCTAGTTAGGCAAAATAGGGCACAAAATTACTACTTTTTTTTCAAATACGCAAAAAAAATCGTAATTTTATGCATTTTTTAGCAGTTCCGTGGCAAATTCCTTAACATTTACCCCGTCGAACGTACCGCTGGACATCATGAGCAGCGCCGCGTTGCTATAGCTTATTCCCTTCAGTCGCTCCTGCAACGCCGCGCTCTCCGTGAATACTTCTACATTTTCCGTGCCAAAGGCCTCGCGAACTTCCTCTTTTGTGATCGGTGTCAGTCGTTTGTGCTCAATCACCTTGGGATTGAAATAGACGAATGCCATATCGGCCTCGGCCATGCAGTCCTTATATTGCGGCAGGAAGTCGGCCATTAGGCTGGAGAATGTATGTAGCTCCATGCAGGCGATGAGTCGCTTCTCGGGGTAGCGCTCGCGTACGGCGTTCACCGTGGCGCGCAGCTTGCTGGGCGAGTGGGCGAAGTCTTTGTAAGCGACGCTCGTCTCGGTCTCGCAGATCTTCTCCAAACGGTTGCTCGCACCGGTGAAGGTCGAGATCTCGCGGTAGAAATCGTCCGGACTGACGCCGATGCAATGGCAAGCCAACATCGCGGCTTGCAGGTTCTGCATGTTATGGCGTCCGAAGACTTGCATCCGTACCTCGCCTTGGTATGCATCGTACGGAATGCAGGTGATGTCCTTACGGGCGCCGGCAGCTATCTGACGCAGGTTCTCGTCGCCCTGGTAGAAGATAAACTGACCATTCGGCTCGAAACTATCCACAAACTGGCGGAATGTATCCACATATTGCGGGAAAGTGGGGAACACGTTGATATGGTCCCATGCTATTCCCGTCAGGATAGCTATGTGGGGGTGGTACCATAGGAACTTGCTGCGCAGGTCCAGCGGACTGGTCAGGTACTCATCGCCCTCAAACACAGCGTATTTGGCTGTATCAGAGAGGCACACCATGCGCTCAAAGCCCTCTATCTGGGCACCCACCATATAGTCGGCCTCGATGCCCAGACGCTGCAGCACATAGAGGATCATCGACGTCGTGGTGGTCTTGCCGTGGCTACCGCCTACCACGATGCGTATTTTGTCCTTGGTCTGCTCGTAGAGGTACTCGGGGAAGGAGTATATCTTGAGTCCCAGCTCGCGGGCACGCACCAGTTCGGGGTTGTCCTCACGGGCATGCATACCCAGGATGATGGCATCGATGTCCGGGGTGATACGCTCCGGATGCCATCCCATCTCGTCGGGCAGCAGACCGGCCTCGCGCAGGTGGGTGAGCGCCGGGTCGAAGATCTCGTCGTCCGACCCGGTCACCCTGTAGCCCTCTTTCTGCGCCACGGCCATGGCCAAGTTGTGCATCGCCGCACCGCCTATAGCTATGAAGTGGATTTTAGTCATTTGGTTTATTAGTTTACCAGTTGATTGGTTGATTCGGAATATAAACTCATAAACCTATCAACTCATCAACCAAATTACTGGAACAATTTTCCAAACTCCTCGTGCGAGATAGCTTTCTCCTCGATCTTGGCTACGCCACGCAGGGCGTCGTAGATCTTGTTCTCAGCCACGCGCTCTACGATACCGCGCAGTTGATCCTCCTTCTTGAGCATATCCTGTGCGAAGCTCTCCAGGTACTTGTCCTCTACGTGCATCATGCCGTACTGCATGAACTGCATGCGGGCAACTTCCTTAGCGTAAGCCTCTACATCCTCTTTCTGGATCTCGATACCGAAGGCTTTCAGCAGTTGGTCCTTAGCCAGGTGCCATTTCAATTCCTCCAACATCTGCGGGAAGTCCTTATCGAGTTGCTCCTCGGTCATCTTGTCGTTGGTAGCCAGTACCCAGCGGCGCAGGAAGGCCTCGGGGAAGGCCACCTTCTCCATCTTCTTCAGGATGGCAGCCTTGGCGTCCAGACCGAATTTGTACTTCGAGTCCTCGGCCATGTTCTGCTCAATTTCCGCCTTGATGCGTGCGCGGAACTCAGCCTCGTCCTTCGGGGCGTTCTCGCCATATACCTTGGCAAACAGCTCGCCGTCGATCTTAGCAGCCTCGTGGCGGGTGATCGACTGGATTTCAAACGTGAAGTCCGACTCCAGACCCTCGGCCTGCTCCTTGGTGATCGACAGCATGGAGCTTACCTCCACCTCGCTGCCGTAGGCCTTCATCGGGTTGAAGGTAATGACGTCACCTTTCTTCACTTTTGCGAACAGCTTCTGCTGCTTCTTGTCCTGAATATACTGCGGGTTGAGGATGGCGTTCTCCTTCACGATACCGCCCTCTTTCTGCTCGGTCAGCGTACCGCGCAGGATGTCGCCTTCCTTGGCGGCGTCCACCTCTACGTACTCGCCGTAGCGGGCAGCGTAGCTCTCGGCCTGACGTTGTACCATCTCGTCGGTTACCTCGATCTTGTACTCGGTCAGCTTGTTCTTGCCGGTCAGCTTAGCGTCAAACTCAGGCGCTACAGCGATGTCGAACGCAAAGGTAAAGGTGTCCTGCTCGTCCATGTCGATGTTGGGCGTCAGCTCGTTGTTGGGCATCGGATCGCCCAGGATAGCGAGCTTGTTGTCCTCGATGTGCTTCTGCAGGTTCTCACCTACCAGCTTGTTCAGTACGTCGGCCAGTACACCCTTGCCGTACATCTTCTTCACCAGTCCCAGGGGTACCATACCCGGACGGAAGCCCGGGATCTGGGCTTTCTGACGAACCTGCTTCAGTTGCTTCTGTACCTCGTCTTGGTAGTCAGCCGGCTCAATAGTGAGCGTCACAACGGCCTGCAGGTCTTTCAATTCACTTTGTTCAATTTTCATAATATAAAATGTTATTTTATTAGTCAAAAGTCGAAAGAAAAAAGACCGTAGCCTTTGGCTACTAAAAGCCGCTTTTATCTTTGAGCGTAGCGGTCTTTCTTCTTTGAGCGAAGCGGTCTATGCCCTTCCGGCCCGCTTCCGCTCCAACTCGTCCAGGATGATCTTGCGGATACGCATCGCATGCGGCGTCACCTCTACATACTCATCCTCCTTGATGTACTCCAGCGCCTCCTCCAGGCTCATACGTACCGGCGGTGGCAACACAGCCTTGTCGTCCGACGACTTGGTACGCATATTCGTGAGCTTCTTGGATTTTGTCACGTTGATCACGATATCGCCTTCCTTGGCGTTCTCGCCCACTACCTGACCGGCATATACCTCCTCTTGCGGATCGATGAAGAAGCGGCCGCGGTCCTGCAGTTTATCCAGGGCATAGGCATACGCCGTACCGGCTTCCATGGCGATCAGCGATCCGTTGTTGCGCTTCACGATATCGCCTTTCCAGGGCTGGTACTCCAGGAAGCGGTGGGCCATGATGGCCTCGCCGGCCGAGACGTTCATCACGTAGGTACGCATACCCAGGATGCCGCGACTCGGGATGGTGAACTCCAGGTGGGTGCGGTCGTTGACCATCTCCATCTTGGTCATCTCGCCCTTGTGGGTCGAGACAAACTCGATGATCTTGCCTGCGCACTCCTCCGGCGTATTCACCGTCAGGCTCTCTATCGGTTCGCACAGTACGCCGTCTATCTCCTTGACGATCACCTGCGGCTGACCTACCTGCAACTCATAGCCCTCGCGACGCATGGTCTCGATGAGTACGCTCAGGTGCAGCACGCCGCGTCCAAATACGCGCCAGCTGTTCTCGGTCTGTCCGCGCTCTACGCGCAGCGCCAGGTTCTTCTCCAGCTCCTTGTTCAGACGGTCCTGGATATGACGGCTGGTCACGTACTTGCCGTCCTGTCCGAAGAAGGGCGAGTCGTTGATGCAGAAGGTCATCGACATCGTCGGTTCGTCGATAGCGATAGGCTTCAGCGGTTCCGGATTCTCGGCGTCGCAGATGGTGTCGCCTATCTCAAAGCCATCGATACCGATCAGGGCGCATATGTCTCCGTTCCGTACCAGGTCGGTCTTCACGTGACCCATGCCCGAGAAGGTGTGCAACTCCTTAATCTTGGTTTTCTGCATCGTGCCGTCTTTCTTGGCGAGCGTCACGGTCTGGCCGTCCTTCAGTTCGCCGCGGTGCAGCCTACCTACGGCGATACGACCTACGTAGGGGTTGTAGTCCAGGCTGGTAATCAGCATCTGGGGCGTACCGGGGTTCTCCTGCGGGGCGGGGATGTACTCGATGATGGCGTCCATGAGGTCCGTCAGGTCCGTCGTCGGCTTCTTCCAATCGGTGGACATCCATCCCTGCTTGGCGCTTCCGTACAGGGTCTGGAAGTCCAACTGGTCGTCCGTGGCGTTCAGGTTGCACATTAGGTCAAAAACCTCCTCTTGCACCTCGTCCGGACGGCAGTTGAGCTTATCCACTTTGTTGATCACCACGATGGGCTTCAGTCCGATCTCCAGCGCCTTTTGCAGCACAAAACGTGTCTGGGGCATCGCGCCCTCAAAGGCATCTACCAGCAGTAGCACGCCGTCGGCCATGTTCAGCACACGCTCCACCTCACCGCCAAAGTCGGCGTGACCCGGAGTGTCGATGATGTTGATCTTCGTACCCTTGTACTCGATAGCCACGTTCTTGGCCAGGATGGTGATGCCGCGCTCGCGCTCCAGGTCGTTGTTGTCCAGGATGAGTTCCTTGGGCTGATCGCTAAACTCCGACTGCTGACGACTAACGACATTCGCTGTGTAGAGCATCTTGTCCACCAGTGTCGTTTTACCGTGATCCACGTGCGCGATAATCGCTATATTACGTATATTTTGCATATCAATTTTTGTTAACGGCCATAAAAAGCATGCAAAAGTACTGCTTTTTTTTGATATACGCAATACTTTTGCACTTTTTTTTGCAAATTTACGTCATTTTCGCAAATTTGCTACCCTTTAGGGTAAAAAATCTTAGTCTATAAGATGTGCCCAAAGGGCAGTTGGCAGTTTTTCGGTTAGCGCAACTCTATTCTGCGGGTCACGGTCTCGCCGTTCACCTTGGCAAACAGGCGGTACTCTCCGCGCTCCAGTTCAAACTGGGCAAATGTGCCACGCTCCTTTTGCAGCAGACGTCCTTGCATCGTGTAGATGCGCGCTTCCTCCATCTGCTCCGAGCTTACTACCAGTGTGTTCTCGCGGAAGCGAACCGTAAATATATCATTGCGTTTCGCGGCATCCGCGCTCGTAAATCCTGCCAAAACTGCAACAAGACTTACAAAATACAACATTTTTTTCATCTTTTTCGTCCTTTCTTAATACCTTTAAATATAACAGACTAATACTTCCGGACTCATAGACTAATACCTTTCGGACGTTTGACTAATACCTGTAGTTTCGCGCCTATTCATCCGAAATCGACGGCAAAATTACAGCTTTCCGCTGACATGACCAAATAAAAATGACGAAATGGCATCTCTGGGTGCCATTTCGTGTTCTATATTTCCTATTACGTATTCCTTACGTAGGATTTAGAAGGCTTTCAATGCAGCCAGTACATAGTGGTAGAATTGTTGTACTGTCTTGATATTCACGCGCTCATCGGGGCTGTGCGGGTGCTCGATGGTGGGGCCGAACGAAATCATCTGCATATCGGGGTAGTTGCGTCCGATGATGCCGCACTCCAGTCCGGCATGGATGATCACGACGCGCGGCTCGTGGCCGAACTCCTGACGATAAACGTCCTGCATGGTCTTGAGCAGCGGACTCTTGAAGTTGGGTTTCCATCCCGGATACGACCCCGAGAACACTACGTCGGCACCGGCCAACGAGAAGGCCGAGTGGATCACCGACTGTAGTTCCTCCTTGCGGCTCTCTACGCTGGAGCGGGTGAGGCAGCAGACCGTCACCTTCCCGTCTTTCGTGTCGATCATCGCCAGGTTGTTGCTGGTCTCTACGATATCGGGCATCTCGGGAATCATGCGATATACACCGTGCGGGCAGAGGGTGATAGCGTGGATCAGGAAGTCCTGAACGTCCTCGGGCATCTCCGTCTTGGGGCACGCCACCTCTTCGGCGGTCAACTTGAGGTCGGGCTCTATGCCGTCGAACTCCACGAGCAGCTGGTCTTCCATGCGGGCCACCAGGTCGCAGAGGTCGTCATAGCTCTCGGCGGGGATGGTCACGATAGCCGAGGCCTCGCGCGGGATGGCGTTCCTGAGGCTTCCGCCCTCTACCGATGCCAGACGGGCTTCGTAGTGGATCACAGCCTCTTTCAGTACGCGGAACAGCTGCTTGATAGCGTTAGCGCGCTGCAGGTGGATATCGCAACCCGAGTGGCCGCCCTTGCAACCCGTCAGGCTGATACGTACGGCGATGTCGCCCTCTTCGGTCTCTACGGGTTCGAAGTCAAAGGTAGCCGTGGTGTCCACGCCGCCGGCGCAGCCTACGTACAGTTCGCCCTCGGTCTCCGAGTCGAGGTTGAGCAGGTATTTGCCGCGCAGCCATCCGCCCTTGAGGTCGAACGCACCGTACATGCCGGTCTCTTCATCCACGGTGAACAGTGCCTCCAACGGGGGATGCACGGCGTTCTTGTCGGCCAGGATAGCCATGGCGGTCGCAACGCCGATACCGTTGTCGGCACCCAGAGTCGTACCGTTGGCCGTTACCCACTCGCCGTTCTCCTCTACATAGGCCTCGATGGGGTCTTTCTCAAAGTCGAAGACGCGGTCGTTGTTCTTCTGCGGCACCATGTCCATATGGCCTTGCAGGATGATACCCGGATGGTTTTCCATGCCGGCCGACGCCGGTTTGCGGATCAGCACGTTGCCGATCTCGTCCTGCAGGGTCTCCAGACCCAGGCTCTTACCGTAATTGACCAGGAAGGCAGCTACTTCCTCTTTCTTTCCGCTCGGACGCGGAATTTGTGTTAGGGCGTGGAAACTCTCCCACAATCCCTTCGGCTCCAAATTTTTCATATAGTATAGTTATATAAGTAAATCAGTCTTTTAGGCTCATAAGAGCCGGTCTTTTAGCGTAGCGGTCTTTACTCTTTTAGCGCCAGCGGTCTCTAATCCACCGTCACTTCCCCACACAGGCTCGTTCCTATCAGCGCGCGTACGCGTTCCAAATCGTCCGGGTGTTCGCCCAGCAGGAGCATCATCTTTGTCAGCAGCGCCTCCGTGGTGATATCATAGCCCGAGAGCACACCGGCACGCATCAGGTTGAGCGACACGGCATACAGTCCCATCTCCACCGATCCGGTGTTGCATTGCGTCTTGTTGACAATCAGTATGCCGCGATCTACAGCCGCTTTCAGTTCGTCGTACAGCCACTCGGCCGAGGGCGCATTGCCTGCGCCGAAGGTCTCCAGCGCCACGCCCCGTAGTCCCGGCGTCCTAAGCAGGCTGCGTACCACCTCCGGCTGGATGCCGGGAAAGAGCTTCAACACTGCTACGTGGGTATCAAACTCCGTATGCAGCGTCAGCGGCAGGTTCGGGTCGCTATAGTGAATCAGGTGAGGCTGGTAGGTGATGTGTACGCCGGCCTTGGCCAGGGCAGGGTAGTTGTAGCTGTTGAAGGCCGAGAAATGCTCGGCGTTGCGCTTCGTCGTACGGTTGGCGCGGAAGAGGCGGTCCTCGAAGTAGATCGCTACCTCCGGCACTACGGCATTGCCCTCTTCGTCCTGCTCGGCCGCTATCTCGATGGCTGTCAGCAGGTTCTCACGCGCATCGCTACGCAGCACGCCTACGGGCAACTGGCTACCGGTGAACACCACGGGTTTCCCCAGGTTCTCCAGCATGAAACTGAGCGCCGAGGCCGAATAACTCATCGTGTCGGTGCCGTGCAGGATGACGAAGCCATCGTACTCCTCGTAGTGGTCATACACCATCTCGGCCATGCATCGCCAGCTGTCGGGACCGATGTCCGACGAGTCGATCATGGGGTCGAAGGCTTGTATATCCACCTGAATACTACCGGCAAAAAGTTCGGGCATGAAGGCCTTGAAGGTCTCCAAGTCGGCGGGCACCAGGGCGCCGCTCGTCTGCTCACGCACCATCGTAATGGTGCCACCCGTAGAGATCAGCAATACTTTGCTCATACGCGTCTATCAGAAATCTGCTGCAAAGGTACGACAAATTTTCCAAATTTGCAAGAAAAATCAACAAAAATTTGCCCATGTCGAATAAAAAGTGTATCTTTGCAGTCGAAAAGGATATTACTATGGAAGACAATTTTGCTATACAACTTTTCGAGGGTAAGAAAGTCCGCATCGTATGGGATGAGGAGCAGGAGAAGTACTATTTCTCAGTCGTAGATATAGTGCAGGTGCTAACAGGTAGTGACAATCCTCAAGTCTATTGGAGAGTCCTCAAAAAGCGTCTACTTGACGAAGGTAATGAAACCGTTACAAATTGTAACGCTTTGAAATTACCTGCCGCTGACGGCAAACGACGTTTGACGGATGTCGCTGATTTACAGGGCATTTTTCGTATCATTCAATCCGTCCCGTCCAAAAAGGCGGAGCCCGTCAAGCAGTGGCTGGCACAATTGGGACAGCAGCGTATCGACCAGATGATAGACCCTGAGTTGACCTTTCAGATGGCAGTTGAGGACTATCGTCGCCAGGGCTATTCCGACAAGTGGATCAACGAGCGCATGCGTTCCATAGAGATGCGTAAGGAGTTGACCGACGAATGGCAGCGCGCAGGCATCACGGAGCATCGGGACTTTGCTATTCTGACCAACGTACTTACCAAGGCCTGGAGCGGCATGACTACCGGCGAATACAAGCGCCATAAGGGGCTGACTAAAGAGAACCTGCGAGACAACATGACCAATATCGAATTGGCGCTTAACACTTTAGCGGAGGTAACTGCCACAGAGATCTCTCGCCAACGCAATCCGAAAGGTATGGCGCAAAGTGCACAAACGGCCCAAGAGGGCGGTGAGGTCGCTCGTAGTGCTCGCGCCGATATCGAGAGCCGTTTAGGCCATTCCATCATCTCGTCGGAAAAGGCCTCAGATTATATTCGTCCCATTGAAGATGCCCCTTCGCAAGAATTGCCGTTTGACGAAGACAAAGACAAATAAACACACATTATGTGAAATAATCGTTCGAAACTAAAAGTTGAGATAAGAGTTTGTGAAACAGTGAACATACGAAGCGACCTCCATAACAGGGGGCCGCTTCTCTCTAATCAGGGGACTACTCTCCGGAATCTTTTCATAGAGTAATTTTTTTCAATCCGGACTCCCATGGCAGTGATGCCGTGGGAGTTTGTTATTTTTTTTCTCTTTTTTCTTGCATATGTCAAAAAAAAGCAGTATCTTTGCAGCGTTTTTTATAAAACGCGAGTATAATGCTTATACATTGCACATACGGCACTCATAGCCAACGAATTACCTCTGCTGCCATATGGGGGGGGGCATTCGCATACCTCGCCCCCGCAGACCTATTGTAAGCAACCCACAGACCAACGCAACGCTATCACAAGCGGTGCCCGTAATTCGCGGGTGCCGCTTGCGCGTATATAATTGTTAATTTTTGATTACATAAATAATGAAGAAAATCTACACTCAGCCACGCATAGAGACCGTGGCAACCACACCGCAGCTGATTCTCTGCGCCAGCGGAGGTATCAAAGCGCAAATCTCCGGTTACGGCACAAAAGCAAGCGGCAGCGGCTTTACCCAGACTTTTGTATGGCTGGCAGGCGCGGTCTGCTCGTCCTTGCTTTTCCTCGGCACAGCGTGCAGCACCAACAACCCCGACCAGCCCAAGCAGCAGGCGGAACTCAAGCCCCGCACGCTGATAGTGACGCAGCAAGCCGTCAGCAATGTCACACCTGCATCAGCTGTCAGACGTCTCCCGCAGGCGACGATCACGGAGAACGGTGATGGGCTCGATGCCCTATGGGAGATAAACGATGCGGTGTTCTACCGCAATCTGAGCCGCAACGAATACACTGACCCCCAAGAGGGCTTGGTGGATCTCTCCGGCACGCTCTATGCGGACAAAAAGGCATCCATAGCTTCGTTCTCCGGAGACAGGGTTTGGTGTACAAAGGATGACCAATTGGCGCTTATCTATCCTGTGCCGGATCCATCGGCATTCACTTTCCACGATAACCCCTTGACAGCGGAATACACTATCTCCGTAGCAGGACAGAACGGAACGTTAGCAACTTTGGCGAAGGATTTTCACCATATCTACGGTATTGCGAGCGTGGTGTCCGTTACAGGAACCACCGCCAATGCGGAGCTGGCTGAGATGAAGAGCCTGATGACGGTCTGCAAGTTCTCGTTCGTGGATGAAAAAGTCCCGGGTACGTCGCTCCCGATCAGCACGCTTGAAATCAAAATTGGCGGCGAAGCCTACTACGTCAACACTTATCCGCAACAGGGCACGGTGTCCATCGCGCAGAACGTATCCGCATGGGATGTATCCGTAGATCCGGAGTGGAAAACCACCGGCGAAGGCGGCAAGCCGCTCACCATTGACACAAAAGGGGTAAATCCGACGGAGGTCTATGTTGCGCTGTTTCCGGACATGGGAGCAACCTACACCTTCACCGTCACTAACTCCGACGGCACCTACACCGGCACGGCTACCGCCGTCCTTAAAGAAGGCGAGTTTGTGCCTGCCACCGGGCTAAAGCTCGTAAAGCAGTAAAATCTCAAAGCTGACAGCTGAATATATATATTGCCGGATAAATCCTCCGGCAAAAATGTGTTCTTTGACATATTGGATTACCGTTCGCGGTCGGCAACATGTGTGCAATTGTCGATACCGCGATGCTTAATCGACGGGCAACATGTGCCTCCGCTCCCCCCACAGATTGAAATCTGCGGGGGCCCCGGATATTTTTGCAAGTTTTTTACCAAAACTCTTGCGTATATGCAAAATTTGTTGTACCTTTGCAGCGGATTTGTGCTTAATGCAAAAAACACATATTCGCGATATGTGCTCAATATAAAAAGCACAAAAGAAGATAGATTGCTCAATATAATAATCACAGACTAACACTATAAGCAATGAAAAACTTGATTGACAAGCATGTAAGCTACTACAAGAAAACACCGATGAATATCATCCGTCAGTGTAGTAAGGAGATCAACTGGGACACGCCTTTGATGGCATTGCGCGGTTCCAAAGGAGTAGGCAAATCCACCATCATGCGGCAATATATCAAACAGCATTATGCGATCTCAGACCGTTCTGTATTGTATTGCTCTTGTGACGGGGCCTATTTTGCCTCCCATTCGTTGCTGGATCTGGCGGAACAGTTCTACAAACTCGGCGGCAAACATCTGTTTTTGGACGAGATACACAAATACCCCAACTGGAGCCGTGAGATAAAGGAGATTTACGATCTCTATGAATCGGATATGCGCATAGTGATCAGCGGAAGTTCGCTGCTGAGTCTCCAGCAAGGCGATGCGGACTTGAGCAGAAGGTGTGTCAATCATGATATCCAGGGTTTGAGTTTTCGCGAGTTCCTGTATTTCTTCAAAGGAATAGATTTTCCCAAATACACCTTGGAGCAACTGCTCGCCGACCCTTGGACATTAGCCAATGATGTAAACGGAAAATGCAGACCGCTGCAGTTCTTCCGGGAATACCTGCAATATGGTTATTACCCTTATTATTTGCAACTCAAGGACACCGTGGATTATTATTCCACCATTGAGAATACAGTCAGCTATATCATCGATGATGAGTTGCCGCGCATATGCCGGGTGGATGTAGCCAACACTCGCAAAATCAAAGCGTTGGTCAATATCCTGTCCGTCTCTGTTCCGTACGATGTAGATATCAAACGTCTGTCTGTTCAGAGCGCGCTGCAACGGAATACGATTCTGGAGTACCTCAATTATCTGGAGAAAGCGGATATTCTGCATCTGCTCTATTCCGACTATTACAATGCCAAGAAGATGCAGAAACCGGACAAGATTCTGATGGATAACAGTAATATGCTGTACGCTATGGCGTCGCAGCCGGTCAATATCGGTACCGTCCGCGAGACTTTTGCTGTGAACCAACTGGCGCAAGCCCATTTGGTGGAATATGGCAAGTCGAAAGGTGATTTTCTGGTCGATGGCAAATATACGATCGAAGTAGGCGGTGCAGACAAAGACTATACCCAGATTGCCGATATACCGGATTCCTACATCCTTGCGGATGATATGGAATACCCGTATGGCAACAAACTGCCTCTCTGGCTGTTCGGCTTCCTATACTAAGCAGTCAATACATAACGACATCCCGAAAAGCGGTAATCCAATAAAGCGGTTTACCGCTTTTTTATGCTTGCCTGGTTTATCTGGGAGAGCGAAGCGGTCCGGGATATCCGGAATAACCAAAACTGTAAACAAGAAAAGAAATAAACATAGAGAAATTTTGATAATATAAACAAATAAAAAACAACCACATTTATGAAAACTAAATCGGCAGTCGGAAGACTGATTACTCACTTATCGGAGTGGCGCGAGAGTGGCAACCAAAAGTGGCGCGAGAGTGGCGCGAGAGTGGCGGCTATGCTGCTCTTACTCTGCACCACCGCTATACCCGCATGGGCATCCTCTTTATTCGATACGACAAGGGATGATGAAGGCGGAGGGAAAGTGCGATACAGGGGAGAGTGGAACGCTAATGGGGTTGGGTATGTTTCGGGCTCTTTCGAGACAAAGAAAACGTTCAATCCTGATAACAACCAATTCTATTGGGAATTCACCGTGTTTGCGGGTTATGGTGATTACTTCAGTGTATCACATATGGACTGTGAGTATATTGGAGAAATCTATGTCATGACTGCTGACAGTCAGGCACATTCGATAGCCAATTGGAAGAAAGAATATTTATACTGGGACGAAGTATCCTATAGTATCACCGACAGCACATGGGGCTACATCCATGCTTCCAATTTATCCAATTATAGATATATAACCATACAATATATGCCTTCCTCCAGAGCCTTTGAAGATGGCGTGAAGTGTATTATGATGAAAGAGAACGCAAAGGACAAGTTTTGGGCCAGATGGGCGTCTGTGCAATGGGACAAGGACATCAACTGCACGGCGCTCAAAGAGGGTTATCCGATGCCGAAGCTCTCTTCCGTATCATGGGGCACGGACGGCACCGTGCGGGGCGTGGCGACGGATGTGCCGGACAGACGCTCCGACAACCGCTTCAAGCAGTCGTACGAAGTGAGGGCGTATTACTACGATAGCGTAGAGAAAAGCACTTACCAGTACTTCTACACCACCTCCGGCAGCAATGTGAGCATCACCGAAAAGAGTGGCGGCAAGATGGATGTAGAGTGGAAATCCTGGCTCCGCAGCCCCAACGCGGGTCATGCCGAGTACGCCTACACCATGCCCGTCTATCTGAAATACCGGGGCGGCATGCATGTGAACTTGGGCGGGACCCTTGCGCATGACAACTACCTCAACCAGCCGTATATCACGGGCACTTATATCCAGCCCTACACACGCCCTATATCGACCAGCACCGACTACAACAAATGGACCAAGGAGGTGACCGTCAGTTGGGAAAGAAACGAGACCGAGACCGCCTATGACGGCTCCACGACCAAGGAAATCAGCTGCCGCACAGACGGCAAATGGTATGTGATCCGCTACGAGCCGGGCAAGCCCAATGACTACACCCTTGTCAATACGCTGAACGGCAATGCCTCCTCCCTGCAAGTGACCGACAGCCACATCGACTACGACAAGAAATATGTGTATCGCGTCATCTTCCTGCCGGATATATTGGAGAGCACGTACAAGGACAAGCTGACGCAGCTGCCGGGTTACCAGCGCACCCGCAACGACTACGACCTTTGGATGGAGACAGGCGAGGTGGAAACGAAGATGGAGGTGAAGATCGAACTCTGGCAGGACATGAAATACACCGCAGCGGTGCGTCTGAAATGGAGCTACGGCATCGAGTTGGATGACCTGACGTGGCATATCGACTACCGCGATGCGGGCAGCAACAAGGCATGGCAGACGCGGAGCGAGGCACCTGTGGTGGACAAGAATCAGTCCGAAGCGATGCTGGATATTACCGGCAGCTCGGTATGCGAACCGAAAGAGTACCGCGTGCGCGTCACTATCAACGGACGGGTACACTATTCCAATATCGCTTCCACCTCCGTGCCCGACAGCACGTATATCAGCGAGGTGGTTGCCTCTACGGGCACAGAGGAGAGTTCCGTGACCGTCAAATGGAAAGTGGTGAGCCCTGACAGGCAGTATGACATCTGGTACCGCGTGCTCCGCCGCGTAATCGGCGACAGCGAATGGACGCTGCTCACGGACGACAAGCACGGCACGGCTTCCGAATATACGTTTACCGATACGCGCGCCGTGGCAGGCTCGTACTACGAATACTCGGTAGAGGCGTACGGCGCGCAATGCGAGGCGCAGCTCACGAAGAAGAACGAAGTAATCGCTCCGGGCTTCAGTCAGGCAAACGCCACGATCACCGGACATATCTCCTTCGGCACGGGCACGGCGGTGCAGGGCGCGAAGGTACAGCTCTACAACGTGCCTACGGAGGAGAACGATATCGTACCGCAGTATTTCTCGCGCTATATCAGCGGCGCGGGCAAGGGTCTGCAATGGAGAGGCGACTCGACGCGTTATGCCTCGGTGCTGAACGGCGGCAAGGGCGTGACGCTCCAGTTGTGGGCACGCCCGAGCAGCTTCGGCGCCGACCAGCAGCAGCTGCTGCAACTCACGAACGCAATCGAATTGGGAATCCGGCGTAGCGAGGGTGTGTTCCACCTCTACGCCATCGACCGCTCGAACGGAGGCACCGACCTCACCGAGTTTCCCGCGCTGACGTTCTCCGCAACCGACTTCACCCATATCTCCGCTGTGTATAGCGGCGGCAAGTGGCTTTTCTACGTGGGTACGGACAGCCTGCACACCGACAGTATGCAGGTGGCTAACAGCGGATGGCAAGCCATCCGGACCGCCGGAACGCTGACCTTCAGCATCGGCGGCGACAACCGCGCAGCGGGAAGCGCCTACACCGGAAGCGTGGACGATGTGCGTCTGTGGAGCCGCGCCCTCCCGCGCAAGGAGATAGAGAACAACTACTGCCGTATCCTCGGCGGCACGGAGAAAGGTCTGTTCCTCTACTGGCCGCTCGACGAAGGACTGCGCGTAGTGAAATACGCCTTCGACGTAGCCTGCCAGGACGGTCTCTACCAGCTCAACCACCCCGAGGTAGGTGCGAACGTGATCCCCACTACCGACGTGCCGAAGCGCCTCGGTCTGTACGGACTGACCGACAGCGAGGGCGACTACATCATCCGCGGCATCCCCTTCCAGCAAGGCGGTACGAACTACAAGATCGCGCCTGAGTTGGGCATCCACCGGTTCAACCCCGAGAAACGCTCCATGTTTGTCAGCCCGTCGTCCCTCACGGCGAACAATATCGACTTTGAGGACGTCAGCTCCTTCCCCATGCGGGGACATGTCTATTACGCCGGCACGAACATCCCTGCCGAGGGTATCCGTTTCTATATTGACGGCGAGCTGGTGACCGCTAACGGTAAGGTGAAAGAGACCGATGCAGAGGGTCGCTATTCCATCAGCGTGCCTATCGGCGAGCACTACGTCGAGGCAAGTCTGGACGGACACACCATGGTAGCCGGCGGCAGATACCCCCTTACCGGCACCTATAACTTCACCGACGAAGTGCAGTACGACTTCTTCGACTCGACGCTTGTCAATTTCGTAGGACGTATCGGCGGCGGTACGGTCAACGACACGCTGCCTGTCGGCTTCGGGCTGTCGAAGAACAATATCGGCGTGGCGACCATCACCCTTGGTCTGAACAACGCCGGCCTCTCCTTCAACCGCAAGCAGCCCAAGGTGACCGAATATGCTACTACGGACCGCTTCTTCGCATCCGACACCGCGTCTATCCGGAGCCATGCTTCTACCGGTGTTGGGGAATTGTCCCGCTATATCGTCATCACCACGGACTCGGCGACAGGCGAGTTCTCCGCCCTGCTCCCGCCGCTCAAATATATCAGCAAGAGTATTAAGATAGCTTCGAACAGCAAAGAAATAGCGTTCACCTCGCTTCCGGAGATCAACCTGACCAACCCGAGAGCAGCGCGGACGGATTCCATCCGGACGACCAATGCACAAGGCGACTCCGTTACGCTGAACTACACGTACAACACCAAGATGGTGCAGACTTACTTCGCCCGTCCGCAAGTGGACGTGGTGCAAGTAGGTAATCCCGCCGGTGCGTTCGGAATGGACTCCATCATCGTGAAGCTGGACGATGTAGTAAGCGACACCCTCCGCCAACTCTATACCGTAAGTGGCGACACGGTGGCTTACCGTTTCGGCTATCCCGTCTATAAGACCTTGGATGCTGTAGAGTACGCGATACACGCCTACGAGGCATATACCAACTACGACGGTGCTGCGCCCGTGACGGATACCCTTGACCTCAACGGTCAGGAACTGGTCATCGGCAATGAGATGAGTGCCAGCCAGTCCGTCATCTACGATGCGCCGGAGGACTCCACGCAATATACCCCCGGTCAGGTCTATCAGATGCAGCACGACCCGATTACGCTTGACAAGAACGGCCGTGCCCGCGTGCAGTGGACAGTAGGTTTCCCGAACATCGTCTCGCCTTTCACGCGTCAGTTCTATATCAACCTCACGCGCGACGACCGCACCTACACGCCTTTCCGCATGGACGCAGTCGTATTAGGGCAACTCACTACGGGTAACAACTTCGTCACCAAGGGACCGGACAATGTGCAGTTCATCCTGCGTGACCCGTACGGCGCACATTCCAAGACCACCCTCAAGAATGGTAAAGTATTTACAAGAACGAAATTCGATACCTATCAGGAGGCGGGAGAGCATTCGCTGGTAGCGGACTTTTTATTAGGTTCGGATGTTGTGACTTCGCAAGGACTAGGTCTTGCTCTTATCAATTCAAGCCACGTACATACAGATTTTTCTATCGGCTTAAAGGCAAACTGGAAAACAACGCACAGAGAGGACTCCGTGTTCGTAGAGACTACGGTGGAATCCATTTCCACCAGCGACAAATATCCGTACGTAGGTGCCATGGGCGATGTGTATGTAGGTACGTCCAATAATATCCTCATCGGCACCTGCCGGAAAGTACATATCAAGAAGAATGTGCAGAGCGGCAAGTACGAAATCGTATTGGAGGACGCATTGGCATTGGGCGCACAAATCAATACTATGTTCGCCTATTCGCAATACGAATTGGAGAAAGTGATGATTCCGAAATGGAAAGGCATGCGCAAGCAGTACCTCACACAGGTAGCGTCGAAAGAGGCTGCCGAGAGCTACGTCAATAACGGCAAGTCCGCCAAATGGTTGACATGGCTCGATCCTTCCGCCTCCAACTATGGCGAGGCAGGTACATACGTCTTCGTGGCACCGGAGCATCCCGAGAAGGACGAGCGGGACAGCGTAGAATGGTGCAACAACCAGATTGTGGAATGGGAAGAGTGCATCAGGCGAAACGAGGAGGCAAAGATCAAAGTGATGGACAGCCAGACACCGAAGAACTACTCCATTGACGGCGGCAGCAGCCGCACCTTCACCTACCGAAACGACACCACCGGCTTCGACCAGAAACAGACAAACTATATGGTTAGTGTCATCGGAGGTTGGAAAAACAATTGGGAATACAAAAATGTAGCTTCGGTAGGTATCGTGACCAACTTGCAGAACTCTGCAGGTTTCGGTAATGTCTCCGGAACGGGTAAAGATTCGACAAACTATACCGAGTGGGATTACGTTCTCGCCGACGGCAACCGCGACGTGGACCTCTCCATCAATATGTACGATGCGGAGTCCGGCAACAACAGTAAGATCTTCACCCTCTTCGGCGGTCAGACCTACAACCCCTACGAGCCGGCTGATTCGACCCATTACTACAAGCCCAACGGGCAGCCTCTGCCTCTTGGCAACGGCTCCGTGCGGATGGAGGAACCGCGTATCAGCATTGGCGACGGCACCGGCACCCCGGGCAAGAGCCTTACTCTGACCGACATCCCCGCCGGACAGAGCGTGAACGCCGTGCTCTACTGCTCCAACATGAGCAACTCCAACCAAGGCAGGAACTTCTGCTACGACTTCGGTATCTCGGAGAGCACGAACCAGAAAGGTCTGGAGATCCTTATGGACGGCACGCCCGTTAACGGACGCTCTATCCTCCTCAACCAAAACGAGACCGCACAGAAAGTGATTACCATCCGTCAGACCGACGAGTCGATCCTCGACTACGACAGCATCGAGATATGGTTCATGTCGCAGTACCAGCCGAATGTTATCTACGACAAGGTACTGCTGAGCGTACACTTCCAGCCCTCGTCCTCTCCGGTGACCCTGACGGCGGAGAACCCGGTGCTCAACACCGACGTGACAACGGGCAACGGCAAGCTGCAGCTCCGTCTGTCGGGCTTCAACCGCCATTTCCGCAATCTGAAGGAGATAGGCGTGCAGTACCGCTTCGCGGGCAACACCCAATGGACCGACCTCTACGCCTGGGCGACGAGTGCAGCGGACACGGCGGGCTCCAACCGCACGCTCCTGCCCACGGAGGGCGACCTGAGGATGACGCTCGACATGCTGGAGGACATCTATTACCCGCAAGGCAAGTATGAGTTCCGCGCGTACACCACCACGCCCTACGGCAACGACCCGATACGCGCCTACAGCGAGGTGGTGACCGTCATCAAAGATACGAAACGTCCGCGTCCGCTCTACACGCCCGCGCCCGCTAACGGTATATTAGGAATAGGCGAGCAGCTCTCGGTAGAGTTCAACGAGGACATCATCCCCGGCTATGTAGGCAGCTCCAATATCGTGATTACCGCCCGGCTGAACGGCAAGCCGATTGACCATGAGGTGTCGATGCGTCTCAGACCTTACGGCGAAGAGGTGAGGACGGACAACCCGCTCTTCCTCAGCGGTAACTTCGCTATGGAGTTCTGGCTCAACCCCCACGAAAGCGGCACAATCCTGCACCAAGGGAAAGGGGACGGCAACTTCGGGCTCTCGATAGACCCGAACGGCTATGTGGTAGTCAATATCGCCGGTGCCAAATACACTTCCGAGAAAGCCGTTCCGATGGACGAATGGATGTTCGTCGCCATGAACTACCGCGCCGACTCCATGCTCTTCAACATGGTAGCGCAGTACGACACGACGACCCTTGACCTGTTCACCGGACAGACCGTCTCGGAGATAGATATCGACAAAGCGGACTACCGCGACGACAACTACCTGTACCTCGGTCCTATTGACGCGAACATCCACGACCTCGCGATCTACAATATCTTCCGCGACCTGAAGGAAGCGAAAACCGACAAGTATGTGTCCAAAGACGCGTACACCTACGGTCTGACCAACTACTGGCACATGAACGAGGGTCACGGCTTCGTGGCGGCAGACACACGCCGCACGCATAACTTCACCGGCAAAGACGCATGGGACATCCTCAGCAAAAACCTCTCCGCCCGTATGGACAGCACCAACGGCATGCAGGCGGACATCTCGCACATCACCACCGGCTTCAACGACAGCTATGCCATCGAGCTGTGGTATTATCCGACGATAGGAACAGATACCGTCTTCGAGACCGCCGTGCCTTCGGTGGCAGGCGACCTGCAATCGAAGTCCGAGAAGCTCTGCCTGCGTTACGACACGGCGCATAACCTCGTGTTGGACTACGGCTTGAAGTCACGGACAGTAGCCTCCCAAACTGATTTTCCGGAGATCGTCTCTGGCTGGCACCACTTCGCGCTCAACGTGGTACGCGGACAGGCGGCTTCGTTCTACCTCGACGGGTCACGCACAGCCGTCATCGCCGAGGCGGATGTACCGAACCTCAGCGGCTCGGCACTCGTCTTCGCCAAGAACGCGGAGTATGCCTACATCGATGAGGTGCGTATATGGAAAGCTACGCTCTCCGAAGACAGGCTTTTGAGCAATATGTACAACACCATCGACACCGCCAAGGTCTATTCGCAGGGCTTAGTGGGGTACTATCCGTTTGAGAAAGACAGCACGATCAACGGTGTGGCGACCAAGGGCTTCACGCTGCAGAACATGGCACCCGTCTCTATCTACGGCAATGCGGGCGACATGCAGTCCACTCGTCATACGTATGTAGCCAACACCCCGCCGCTCAAGCGCGCACCCTCCGAGACCGTTCTCACGGCAATGCCGGTAGCGTCCGAGCGCAAGGTGGTGATCAACTTCGTCGAGGAAGAAGTCACCCCGCGCGACCTGGAGGGCACGACGCTCAACATCACCCTGACGGATGTACACGACCTCAACGGCAACACCTCCGAACCCATCAAATGGACCGCCTACGTCAAGCAGAACACACTCCTCTGGGGTAAAGACTCCGTCAATATCACCAAGCAGTACGGCGAGGACTATACCTTCGATGTGACCATCGAGAACAAGTCCGGCCAGACTGAGTACTACACGGTGGAGAACATGCCGACGTGGCTGAGTCTGGTGGAAAATGAAGCCGTCAGCTATCAGACGTCAGCTATCAGCGATGTCCAGCCGCTCAAGACCAAAGTGTTGCGCTTCGCAGTCAATCCGCTCGTGCCGGTAGGCAACTACGAAGCAACGATAGGCGTACGGGGCAACAAGGACATCCTCGAACCGCTCCGTATCGTCATGAAAGTGCGCGGCGAGACGCCTAACTGGACCGTGGACCCGACTAAGTACGACCACTCCATGACCATCATCGGACAGGTTTACCTCAGCGGTATCCTTATGGAGAACCCCGAGAGCATGGTGGCTGCCTTCATCGGCGGCGAGTGCCGCGGCGTGGCTGCACCGAAGAAGATACGCGGCGCAGCGTACGAGACCCTAATCATCTACGGCTCCGACACCCCCGACGCCGACCAGAACCAACCCATCTCCTTCCGTATCTGGGATGCCTCCAAGGGCATCGCCTATACCGATGCGAATATACAAGTACCTGGTGACCAAGGACTAAGGACGACGCTCATATTCCGTCAGGACACGATGATCGGTAATTTCAACACACCGGCTATCTGGACCAAGTCCGACCGCGTAGAGCAACTCATTCCGGTACACGAGAACTGGAACTGGATCGCCTTCGGCGTAGAGCCGCCGTCGGAGTACTGCGACCTCGTCTTCACGCCCCAATACAAGGGCTGGAACGTGCTCGTCAAGGATCAGGAGACCTTCAGCCAAAGCTCCGGCTCTATCTTCAACGGTCCGCTGAAGCTTGCGGTGAACAAGATGTACAAACTGCGTATCCTGCGGACGACCAAGACGGCGAACGCCACCCTCGACCCGCAGCTCTCCGTTAGCGGCAAGCGGCTGCCTTCCGACTCGATGGGCGTTATGATAGAGCACGGCTGGAACTGGTTGCCTTATACGCCGCTGTCAACCATGACGGTGGACGAAGCCCTTGCGGGCGTGCAGCCCAAGGAGGGCGACATCATCAAGTCGCAGACAGGCGTTTCCGTCTATGACATCTACGGCTGGGAAGGCACGCTCACCGCGCTCGAACCGGGCCACGGCTACCTCTATTACAGCACCGACAGCACGGCTAAGTCCTTCGTCTATCCGGACCCCGCGGGAAACATCCACCGCATACAACGCAAACTGATGGCAAGAAGTCTAACAGGCGGAGCCGGTCTTACAACGCAGTGGTCTTACAGTGCTAACGGTCTGGCAGCGCAGCGGTCTTACACCGCTTATCCGAGCAACATGACCATGACGATTCGTCTCATGGACGGCGAGGCGGTAGTGGATACCTGCGAGATAGCGGCGTATATCGGCGGTGAGTGCCGCGGTGCCGTCCGTGCGCATACCGACAGCCTCTATTACCTCGTCATTGCCGGTGACGGCGCAGGCCAGCCGATGGAGCTCCGTACCGTCATCAACGGTGAAGAGAGAGTAATAGACAAGACCCTTACCTTCGTCTCCGACAACCATATCGGCACCCCGTGGGAACCGTATGTAATACAGCTCAATGCCGCGCAAGGCGTGGAGGATGTTGATGCATCCGCCACGCTTGGCGGATACCGCAAAATCCTCATCAACGGTATTCTCTACATCGAGCGCAACGGAGAGAAATACGATGCCACCGGCAGGAGAGTGTCTGAGAAATAAATCATAGCTGTCAGCATTCAGCTGTCAGTAATCAGCCAAGAGGCGGTTCACGAACATCGTGAGCCGCCTCTTCTCTTCTCACTTACTAACACCGCCCTCACGAAGTTCGGGAACTGAGACGGGTGCTTCTGTTTGTAGCATAAATTTGTGGAAATTTACCAAAATATGCTATAATATAACATTTTTTGCGAACAAAGGAAGTGTTTTTTGCTTAAAATATTTGCGTATATCAAAAAAAGCTGTACCTTTGCAGCCGCATCTCATTCGAGGTGCGGCTTTTTCGTAAGTATGCCGGAGGCACACTCCCTGGCACGTTGCCACGGAGCATTCCCGCTGATGGCGTACTTATATGCTATATTATAAACTCGAATCTACGGCAGAACGCCGCGCACGTCGTAACAACGACATCAAGACATTGTTCCAGTCGTTAACCATCGAAGAAGACCTGCCCTTCATGGAAGCCTATGAGGCAGTAGGGTATCAATTCTACATCTCTGCTGACCACGTGCAGAAAATTTTAAGGTCCATGAGCAAAAGTCGGCAAAATGCCGAACGATTATTGCCAAATTAGCCGTACCTTTGCACCGTCATTCGTAATGAGTGGCGGTGCTTTATTTTAGAAAGCATCTGAATTATCCGCCGCGGGGCGTTCCCCGCAATCCGCGAAAGTTTGGGCTTGGGTACCCAGGAAGCGCTTCACCAGGCTGAGCACAAACTATTCGCAAAACTATGCAAGAAAACAATTATGAGGTCATCGACCAAATGTACTCGGCCTTGCTGAGTCAGAACGAAAGTCAAGAACAAATCGAGAAACTGCGTCCCCAAGTGGAAGAAGCCGTAGAGGAGCTTATCGCCGAACGAGGGCTACCCAAATCATTCACGGGGACGATTCTGTACCACGGGTTTAAGATCCGTGTGCAACGCCCGACGTCCTATACTTGGGAGAAGAACAACAGCATCCAGGACGACCGCCTCGCCTACTACAAGGAGCAACATGCGCTCTACCTGCAGCTGCAGCGCGACTGCAAGCACCTACGTGCGGACATAAAGCATACCGGCGATCTGCTCGCCGAGGATTATCCAGACAGCCAGAGTATCAAGCACGGGTTTACTGTAGCTTTGCTGAAGTAAAAGAAAAGCGAATAAGCATACAGCGAAGCAGATCGTTGAGCTTTTAAAAAGAAAAGCGAATAAGAAAAGTAACCAAAAAGAATTATAAAAGAAAAAGCCTTGCCTTGCCATGCCATAAATATAATCCCTGTAGTCCCTTTAAAGGCGGGGCGAGGCGAGGCTTTCTTTAAAAAAAATAAAAATTATGGATTCTTTTGATCATATATGGCTTCTACTCAATCCTCAAGGAGAGTACAAGCGACGCAGGGAGGCATGCCGGCGGCTATGGCAAGACATTGGCGAGAAATTGGGCGAGGATATGCAGCGCGATATCTGGCGCACGATCAACCAGAAAAAGAAGCAAGGCTTTTTCGTTAACCCTAATCCGTATTTTGCCATCGAGGATGCTAAGCTGGAACTCCAGCGCAAGGCACAGCCGAAGCCAACAGGCCCCATCTTCCTGCATGGCCGGCCACTCTTCGACGCGATGAACGACCATATTCCGCTCGTGCAGGTCGATATCCCCGACCGTCACGAAGGACGCTACCCGGTATGCACCCGAGCGGATGCCGAGAAATACGGGCTAACGATCTACAAAGATTTCTAGTCATTCATTAATCATTAACCCCTCTTCCGGCACAGAGGTGTCGAACAGAAGTCTTACAGGCGAAGCCGGTCTTACAGTGTAACGGTCTTACAGCGTAAGCGGTCTTACAGCCGAAGGCGGTCTGTTCGGCGAGAGTGCCGAACACGATGGCAAAAATAAAACTATCTCCCCTTTTCGACTCCGTCTCCGGCACGCTCTCGCGCCGCACCCTTTCCGACGGACGCACCGAAACCGTCTACGTCACACGTAACGGCCACCTCCGAACTGTCGTCACCGGCGAACCTACGCCCCGCGTCCTCACGCCCGCACAAATCCGTGCGCGACACCGCTTCGCAGCTATCTCCGAAGCCGTCCGCCTCATCTGCCTGCAGGCCGAC
>Ga0247611_10002232_pt1 | contig 32061 bp, 27 predicted proteins | sample 177DNAGHGhighgp2_FD_192422 | JGI IMG/M metagenome (GOLD analysis project Ga0247611, IMG submission 192422) | Sheep rumen microbial communities from Palmerston North, Manawatu-Wanganui, New Zealand - 1770 DNA GHGhigh gp2 | ecosystem: Host-associated > Mammals > Digestive system > Stomach > Rumen... | reverse complement strand
AGGCTTATCAAGTTCGCGCATTAGCTTTTCAACATCTCTTACACTTAATTTTTCATCAAAAATCTTCTGTGCAATAAAATATTGCTTATCCTTATCCTCTATTGTGATAATTGCTCTTGCATGACCACTTGATATTTTACCCTCTACTACCATATCTTGTACTCTAGGATCAAGTTTTAATAATCTCAATGAATTAGTGATTGCTGTTCTTGATTTAGATACTTTTTCAGCTACTTCATCCTGCTTTAATCTATAATCCTTTATAAGTCTTTGATATGCTTGAGCTTCTTCAATTGGATTTAAGTCTTCTCTTTGAATATTCTCAATAAGAGCAATTTCCATTACTTCTTGTGTTGTATAATCTTTAATTATAACTGGTACTTCTTTAATTCCAGCCATTTTAGCGGCTCTCCATCGTCTTTCACCAGCTATTATTTCATAATAATTGTCCTTTTTTTGCACAAGAAGTGGCTGTAAAATTCCATATTGTTTAATAGATTCTGAAAGCTCTATTAAAGCATCTTCGTCAAACATCTTTCTTGGCTGTTCTCTATTAGGTTCAACTAAAGATATCTTTACCTTATTTTCAACTGGTACTTCTTTTACTACCTCTTTAACTACTTCAACTTCCTTAACTACTTGTTTAGGTGAACTAGTTTCCACTTCAGGAATTAATGCGCCAATACCTTTTCCAAGTCCCTTACCAAGGCCCTTAGTTGCTGCTTTCTTAGTTGCCATTGTATTCCTCTCTTTCTTATTTATTTGCTATTACTTCTGCTGCAAGCATTCTGTAGCTTTCAGCGCCACTTGACTTGCTATCATATAAATTGATTGGAAGTCCATGGCTTGGTGCTTCTGCTAATCGAATATTTCTAGGTATTATTGTTTTATAAATATTTTCCTGTAAATTATCCTTAACGTTTTCTACAACTTGTAATGATAAATTTGTTCTTGAATCATACATTGTAAATACAACGCCTTCTAATTTCAAATCTGGATTCAACTTCTTCTTAACAAGATTTACTGTATGTATAAGCTGAGTTAATCCTTCTAGAGCATAGTATTCACATTGTATTGGAACTAATACTGAATCTGCTGCTGTCATTGCATTAACTGTTAACATACTTAATGAAGGAGGACAATCCAATATTATATAGTCATATTCATCTCTTATTTCTTTAATAGCACTTTTAAGTGAATATTCTCTGTTATCTATATCAATCAAATCAATTTCTGCACCTGCAAGATTTACATTAGATGAAATAATATCAAGATTTTCAATATCGGCTACATTTTTAATAATTGCATCTTTGATATTACATTCTTGGAGAATTACTTCATAAACTGTATTACTAGAACCATCTTTAGAAAGACCATAACCACTAGTTGTGTTACCCTGTGGATCTATATCTATGATAAGTACTTTCTGACCGGCTTCTGCTAAACAGGCTGATAAATTAATTGCAGTTGTTGTCTTGCCTACGCCACCCTTTTGATTAGCTATAGCTATAGTACGACCCATCTTTTTTCCTCCCATTTATTCTATTAATGATTATAAGTCATCTTATAATTACATTTTAAATACATTTCACGTGAAACATCACGATTAAAACCATTTATTATTATATCACTTCATAAATAAAGTATCTATACTTTTTTTAGATTGTTTCACGTGGAACATTAAAAAACGCAAAAATATATATTAAAAACAGGCCATACTGACTATTATAGATATATTAAAGCTTATCAGTATTAATTAAGTGCGAATCTTTTTTTTATACACTGGATTAAAAAACTTTACACGAGTTCACATCTGATTTATATTCATTTCGTTAATATAATATGGATTAATTGATATTATTATGATTATTATAACTATTAGAATACTAGTATTTTAATTATTTCTTGCTATGTTTCATGTGAAACATGATATCTTTTTATGCATGTACCCCTATATATAATTTTATCTTTTATTCTGAATAATGTTTCATGTGAAACATACTATCTTCTTATAAATTTACCTCCAATATAAAATTTTCTTTATCCTGGATAATGTTTCATGTGAAACATACTATCTTCTTATATATGTACCTCCAATATAAATATATCTTTTATCCTAGATAATGTTTCATGTGAAACATTTAGATACACTTCACTTTATATGTTATTTATTTTCTGTTTCTTTAAAGGTCTATAATATGGTAAAGCGCAGATAAATTATATTTAGATATTTGTATTTTGCATATTATTTATACATTTCTTATGTCTAGTATCTCTAATATACAGTATTCTTTTAATTAGGGTTTATGTTTCATGTGAAACATATAATCTGATATGTATTAAACATTAAGTAAAAAATAATATTTATGTTTCATGTGAAACATATAAATTATAGTATTTATAGCCTATAAATGCCAATCTAATTGACTTATAGCTCTTAATTTTAGTAATTTTGGCGCAAAAATAAAGGATTCACATTTCTGTGAACCCTTTATTAATTACTTAATCGTTATAATATTATTCTTGATAGCGAATACAGCAGCTTGAGTACGATCTGAAACACCTATCTTCTTAAATATATTAGAAACATGATTCTTAACTGTTCTTTCACTAATATTTAGTGTAGAAGCAATTTCCTTATTAAATGATCCGGCAGCTATCATTTTTAAAACTTCAATTTCTCTTTTTGTTAAGTCACTTAATTTCTCATACATTACATCTCTTTCTGCTAATGTAGCATTAAGTAATGGCATCATTGTTGGCTCAACATATGTATCACCTGAGTAAACTGTAAAAATAGCTTTTCTTAAAGTTTCAAAATCAGAATCCTTCAAAACATACCCATCACATCCCTGATCTAGTGCTTTTATTAAATAATCAACTTCCTTATGTATAGTAAGGATTATTACCTTACATAACATTTTTTGCTGTTTCATTATATTCAACACCTGTAATCCATCAAGGTTAGGCATATTAATATCTAATAATACCAAATTAGGTTTTGTCTTATTGGCTAAATTTAAGCATTCATATCCATCTCCTGCCTCACCAACAACCTTTATTTCACGATCTGTTTCTAGTAGGTGTCTCAGGCCTTCTCTTACCATTCGATGGTCATCTGCTAGCAAAATATTTATTGCCATAAAAACCCTCCCGTTTTTATTTTTTTGGAATTGAAATAGTATAAGTAGAACCATTTGTATTGGAATAACTTATCACCCCATCAAGTAATTCAACTCGTTCTCTTAACATAACTAAACCAAATCCCGTGTTATCTTTATGTATTTGTTTTTGGTTATCATAATCAAACCCGATTCCATCATCACTATGCTTGATAATTATCTCTTTATCAGTATTCTTAACTTTAATATTGATTTTAGAGCATTTACTATATTTAATAGAATTACTTGTTAGTTCTGTAATAATTCTAATAATACTAATACCAATTATAGATTCAACTTCATCGTCACCTATAAAGCTATAACTTATTTGTTTATTACTTTGATGATTTAGTTTTGTGCAGCACATGTTAAATGCTTCTTTAAATCCAAAATCTTCAATTGACATTGGTTTGAGATCGTATATTATTTCTCTCAACTCATTAATGCAATCTTTTAAAACCACTTCATTATCTTTTAATTCTAGTTTTGCTCTATTTGAATCTTGTTCAATTAATTGAACTATAAATTCATTTCGATAAATCAAGGCTGTTAAAGACTGTACTACTGAATCATGTATATCTCTTGATATACGCTCTCTTTCTGCCTCTAAATTTTTTAATAATGCTTTATTGGCTTTAGTTTTATCTTTATTATCCATATCATCATCATTTAAAATCTCTAATAATGACTTATTTTTTCGTGCTATTATTTCTAACTCATTATTAAGACTTTTATTCTCTGACTCAATTTTTTCTCTAGTAGAATTTAATTCCTCTAACTTAATTCTATCTTCGTCATTATAATTTACCGAATGAAACGATTGATCGGATTTTTCCAATTTTGCTTCTATATTGGATATTTCATTGTTAATAGTCATAATTTTAGAGCTATTAAGTTGAATATGTTTTTTTATATCAAGTTCCTCAAGCTGCCAGTTTTTATATTCGTTCTTAATATACTCTAATGCTTTATTTGTATTATTCATTTTTTCTCCAATACTCGATAAACAAAAGATTTAATATATAGTACTTTTGTCCATTTAGTACTATAAAAATAGTAACAATGTATCTATTTATTATAGAATACCATACTACAATAAAAATTTTAACCTATTTTGAACAATAAATAAAGTACTTTTTTCCCTTTTAGTAAATAATAGTTTTATCCTTTATTCATTTTTCTATTTGTTTTTATTTGATAGTACTTAATTATTGATTTATAATAGTATATAAGTTAAATATGCAAATATATAAATGGAGGTCAATATGAATAAATGGCAAAAAATAGGATTAGCTGCTAGTGTTTGTGGTGCTACTCTAACAACAGCTCATCTTATAAATAAATTCATTTTTAGCACTGCCACTGCTAAAGGGATTACTAACAATCGCGTATACTCAACTTACCCTTGGAAATTTGGCGACATAAACTACTGTAGTTATGGTGAAGGCTCTCCTATCCTTCTCATTCACGATTTAAACTCATATAGTTCTTTATATGAATGGGATAATGTTATTGATGAATTATCTAAAAATCACAAAGTTTATGCTATCGACCTTCTCGGTTGTGGTAAGTCTGATAAGCCTTATCTAACTTATACAACTTATATGTACACTCAGCTTATTGCTGACTTTATCAATTGTGTTATTCGAAAAAAAACTGATGTTATTGTTTCAGGCTCATCAGCTCCTATGGTTATTGCTTCTGCTTTTAACAATAAAGATGTTATAAATAAGATTATTCTTGTTAGCCCTATTTCAATTAAATCAGCTTTAATAGGTCCTAACAAGCAATCTAAGATTACTAGATTTATTCTCGAAACACCTATTATTGGTACACTTGTTTATAATATTTGTCAGAGTAAATCAAGCATTAATAAGGAATTAAAAAACGATGCATTTGCAGACGGTGTTGTTCCTGTTGATTTCCTTGATGCTTATTATGAAAATTCACATATTAATGGTTCTTCTTGTAAACATTTATTTACTAGCAAAAAATGCCATTATACTACTATCTCACTTAGCAGATTACTTCCTGCTATTAATAACAGTATTTTCATTATCTCTGGTGAACTAGACAATAATACTCGTATTTTAGAAGAATACACTACTGCTAACAATGCTATTGAGACTTTCTCTATTCCTAATTCTAAAAAGCTTCCTCAAATTGAAGAACCTGAAGAATTTGTGAAGCAAGTTGATATCTTTTTGGCATAATATAGCTACAAATTATTATTAAATACTAAACCCCTCAACCGATTAAATAATCCATTGAGGGGTTTAATTATATTCTTTACTTTAATGGTTCTTTTGTTGGTAATCCTGCTTTTCTAGGATATTTTTTCGATGTAGCTTTTATCTTTTTTACAATAACTAAGGATCTGTCTATATCTGAATTTGGAAGCTGAAATTTTTCTATTTTTTCTATCTCGCCTCCAAGTAGACTTATGGCTTTCTTAGCATTAGCTGCTTCTTCATCTATTTCTCCTGATTTCATTGCTACAAAATATCCTCCCACCTTTACATATGGTAGATTGTATTCTGCAAGAGATGATAAATTAGCTACTGCTCTTGATATTGCTATATCAAATTTTTCTCTTAAGTCCTTATTTCTTCCACCATCTTCAGCTCTACTATGTATTGTCTTAATATTCTTTAAACCTAGCTTTGATATTACTTCATCTAAGAACTTAATTCTTTTATTTAGTGAATCTAGCAATACCACGTCTACGTTTTCATAAGCTATTTTTATTGGTAAACCTGGAAATCCTGCTCCTGTTCCAACGTCTATTAAGCTTATTTTATCACTTTTTATTAACTTATTAGGATTAAAACACAAACTATCAACAAAATGCTTTAATAGAACTTCATCATATTCTGTAATTCCTGTTAGGTTCATTACTTTATTCCATTCTACTAATATTTCAAAATAGCTGTTAAACTGCTCTAACTGCTTTTCTGATATTTCAACATCTATTGTTTTTAGATTTTCTAAGAAAACTTTTTCTTGGTTATTCATCATTAATCCTTTCCGCTTATTTAGCGCTTCTTCTATAGCTTTCAAGGAAAACTAACAATACTGATATATCTGCTGGTGAAACACCTGATATACGTGAAGCCTGGCCTATTGAACGTGGTCTAAATATATCTAGCTTTTGCATAGCTTCTTTTCTTAATCCTGAAATTGCAAAATAATCCAATTCTTCAGGTATTAATTTACCTTCTAGCTTCTTAAAGTGTTCTACCTGTCTTAACTGTCTTGAAATATATCCCTCATATTTAAGATTTATATTTACCTGTTCCTTAACATCCCATGCTAATTCAGGTCTATGCTTATCTATTGGTTCTAATACTTCATAATTTAATTCTGGTCTCTTTATTAATTCTGCTAGTGTTACTCCTGTTGTTAATTCTGTTGAGTTATTAGCTTTTAATACTTCTTGAACTTCGCTACTTGTTCCTACATTAACACTTTTAACTCTTTCAATTTCTTCATCTATCAGTCTTATTTTTTCTTCAAGATTATGCATTCTTTCATCACTTATTAAGCCTACTTTATATCCATACTTTGTAAGTCTGATATCTGCATTGTCCTGACGTAATACTAATCTATATTCTGCTCTACTTGTCATCATTCTATATGGTTCTGATGTCTCTTTTGTTACTAAATCATCGATTAAAACACCTATATAGCTTTCTGATCTATCAAGTATTAATGGTTCTTTATTTTGTACATATAAAGCTGCATTGATACCTGCTATTAGTCCTTGTGCTGCTGCTTCTTCATATCCTGAACTTCCGTTAAACTGTCCGCCTGCAAATAAACCATTTATTTTCTTAAATTCTAGAGATGACTTTAATTGTACTGCATTGATACAATCATATTCGATTGCATATGCATTTCTAACGATTTTTACATTCTCAAGTCCTGGCACTGTTCTATACATTGCATACTGTACATCTTCTGGTAATGAACTACTCATTCCTCCAAGATACATTTCATTAGTGTATAGTCCTTCTGGCTCAACAAAAACCTGATGTCTATCTTTATCTGCAAATCTTACTACTTTATCCTCAATTGATGGGCAATATCTTGGGCCTACGCCATGTATATCTCCTGAATAAAGAGGTGATCTGTCTAAGTTATCTTTTATGATCTTATGTGTTTCCTCGTTAGTATATGTTAACCAGCATGAAACCTGATCTTTTTGTATAGATTCTGGATCTGTTGTAAATGAAAAAGGAACTACTCTCTCATCACCAAATTGCTCCTGCATCTTGCTGAAATCAATTGATCTTTTATCTACTCTTGCAGGTGTTCCTGTCTTAAATCTTCTTACTTCAATTCCATTATCTATTAAGCTCTGTGTTAAATGATTAGCAGCCTGTAATCCATTTGGGCCTGTATATGTGCTTACATCACCATAAACACATCTTGCCTTTAAATACACACCTGTACATAATACAACTGCTTTTGCATCATATTCAGCCCCTGAAACAGTTTTTACACCACAAACAACGCCATCTTTAACTATTAATTCAGCAACTTCTGCTTGTCTTATTGTGAGATTATCTGTGTTTTCTAAAACTCTTCTCATCCTTCTTGAATAGTCTTGTTTATCAGCCTGTGCTCTTAAAGAATGCACTGCTGGGCCCTTTGATGCATTTAGCATTTTTGACTGAATAAATGTGGCATCTATATTCTTACCCATTTCTCCACCAAGTGCATCTATTTCTCTTACTAAATGCCCTTTTGAGCTACCACCTATATTAGGGTTACATGGCATCATTGCAATACTGTCTACACTTACTGTGAAACATATTGTATTTAAGCCCATTCTCGCACTTGCAAGGGCAGCTTCACATCCTGCATGACCTGCACCTACTACTACTACATCATATTCCTCTTTTATATTATGCATGACTTTTTCCTCAATTCTTACATTTACTTACCCATACAAAATCTTTCAAATATTCTATTTGCAAGATCATCTTCTACTTCTTCGCCTACAATTAATCCAAGTTTTTCATAAGCTGTCATAAAATCTATTGTTAAGAAATCTTCACTTACACAATTATCGATTCCCTGCTTTACTAGTTTAAGGCTTTGTAATGCCTCTGCTAATAACTGCTTATGTCTTGTGCTTGTAATATAGATTTCATCATTTACCTGTATTTTCCCACTAAAGAACATATCTTTAATTTCGTCTTCTAATTTGTCTATTCCTAATTCCTGTTTTGCAGAAATTGAAACAACCTTCGCTTCTGGTAAGTTACTGTTAATATCTTCTTTAGATACTACCACATCTAAATCCATTTTATTTAACAGTACTAATACCTTTTTATTTTTAATTAATGACATTATTTCAAAGTCATTTTCATCTAATTTTCTTGTGGAATCCACAACATAAATTATTAAGTCTGCATCAGCTGCGTATTTCTTAGCTTTTTGCACACCAATGTTTTCCACAACATCATCTGTCTTTCTTATACCTGCTGTATCCACTAGATTTAATGTGATTCCAGAGAGGTTAATTGACTCCTCTAAAACATCTCTTGTAGTGCCCTCAATATCAGTAACTATGGCTCTTTCTTCCTTTGCTAGCACATTAAGCAATGATGACTTTCCTGCGTTTGTTTTACCTAGGATTACTGTTCTTATTCCATCGTGGATAATTCGACCATTATCATAGGTTTTCAACAGTTTATCAACAGTTTCCACAAGGTTATCCACATCATTTGTCATCTTATCTACATTATCATTAATATCAATATGTTCTGGATCATCAAGTGCTGCTTCTATAAAAGCCACATTATTAAGAATTATGTCTCGTAATTCCTTTATTTTTTCTGATAATTTTCCATTTAATTGCTTTACTGATGACTTTAAGGCTAAATCATTCTTAGCATTTATTATATCTATTACTGCCTCTGCCTGAGATAAATCTATTCGACCATTTAAAAATGCTCTCTTTGTAAATTCACCAGGTTCTGCAAGTCTTGCACCACTTTTTAATACTACTTCTAATAACTTCTTTGTTACTAAAATTCCGCCATGGCAATCGATTTCTACAATATCTTCTTTAGTATATGTATTAGGCGCTTTCATTACCACAACTAAAACTTCATCTATTATTTTTTCATCATAAACAATATTTCCATAGTGTACTGTGTGCGATTTTACATCTGCTAGTTTTATTCCTTTTTTTGATACGAATAAACTATCCACAATTTTAATTGCTTCACTACCACTTACTCTAATTATACTTATACCTCCACTAGACATTGTGCTAGTAGAAATAGCAGCTATTGTATCAACCATATATTTCCTCTTATCTTTTCTATTAAAACAAAAAATCTTTATTTCACTTACTAAAACGCAAGACAAGATGAGTGAATATAAGCTCACTCATCTTGCTTGTATATTATTGTTTTTAATTAATTATTATTATATCTGTTGTTATATCTATTATTATCTCTTCTGTTGTATCTATAATTGTTATTATTTCCTGCCTTTTCTCTATCTAAGTAAACAATAACATGTCTAAATGGTTCTTCACCTTCTGATTTTGTTGAAACAAACTTATCATTCTGAAGTGTTGAATGAATAATTCTTCTCTCATAAGGATTCATTGGTTCTAAAGATACTGAACGTCTACTTCTCTTAACCTTATAAGCAATATTCTTTGCAAGAGACTCGAGTGTTTCCTTACGTCTATTTCTGTAGTTTTCTGTATCAATCTTAATACGAACGTATTTTTCTTTACCCTTATTTACTACAAGGCTTGTAAGATACTGAATTGAATCAAGTGTCTGTCCTCTCTTACCGATTAAAACACCCATTCCTTCACCTAAAAGCTCGACATTAACGCTATCTTCAACTTCATCAAAGCTAATCTTAACATCTACATCCATATTCATAGCCTTGAACATATTGTTTAAGAATGTTGAGATTCTCTTTTCAATTTCTTCATTTGAAAGAACAACCTTTGTCTCTGTTTTTACTTCTGCTGCAACAGGCTTAACTTCTTCCTTAACAACCTCTGCAGTTTCCTTAACTTCAACCTTTTCTTCTTTAGCTTCAGTTTTGATTTCTGGCTTTGCACCCTTTTTCCAAGCAGAAATCTTTGCATCCTTAGATCCTATTCCTAAGAATCCTGTACTTCCCTTTTCAATAACCTCATACTCAATGTCACTGCTAGTTGTACCTAATTCTAAGCATGCATTTGTAATAGCTTCTTCAAGTGTCTTTCCTGTAACTTCTACAAAATCCATCACTTTACCCTCTCTTCTTTTATATTTACTTTTTTATTTACTTTTCTTATTCAATTCAGCAGCTAATGAAGCTTTTTCTGCTAACGAACCCTTCTTTGGTGCCTTAATATTCTTAGCTGCATCTTTTAATTCTTTTATCTTCTTATCATTTGCATCTTTTTTTGACTGTAAATCACGCATTCTATCTTCTGATGAAATTTTCTTTGTATTTACAGCTGCATTCTTTGTAATTTTTTCAGCTGGTAAGCCTTTTTTTGCTCTCTTTTTATTACGCTTTTCGATATTCTTACTTACAATTGCATCTACACCAATTTTATCAAAATATTTATTAATGCAAATATACATTACTGTCTGTATTACAGCTGTTGCAATCCAATAAATACCAAGACCTGCTGGTACTGAAATTGCGATAAATGCTGACATAAGTGGCATAAATAATGTCATCATCTTCATTGATGCTGCTGCTGGATTATCATCATCTGCCTGTGGCATTCCTGCCTGAGAAACCTTAACACTTATAAACTGTGATAAACCAGCTAGAATAGGAATTAAAACTGGTAATGTAAATGATAAACCAGGATTCTGTGACATATTTATTCCTAAAAATGTATTTACATGTGTTATTTTATCATAGTTTTCTGTAATAACTGATGCCATGCTTGGGAATGCTTCTTTTAGCTGATTCCACTGATCTGGTGTAAATTTATTTAATCCTAAAATAGCTGCATTAGTAGATGTCCAATCTACATTACCCGAAATTTGAGATAATGTATCTGCGTATCCGCTAATACTTGTAATGCCTGTAGTTCCATTACCTAAGATATTAGTAAATAATACCTTAATTGATGAAATATATAGAGGAATCTGTTGGAATACTCTATATAACGCAAATAAAATAGGCATCTGAATTAATAACTGTACACATGAGCCCCACTGAGAAACGCCATATTTTTCATAAACTGCCTTATTCTCAGCCTGCATTTTCATCATTGCATCCTGATCGCCACGCTTGTTTTTGTATTTTTCCTGAATTGCTTTAAGTTCAGGATTCATTACTGCTGTAAGCTTTGACATCTTCTGTTGTTTAACCGTTAATGGGAACATCAACAATTTAACAATTAAAGTAAATATAACAATAGCTATAGCAACATTTCCAATACCTAATGCATCTAAACCTTTATATAATAGGTCTAAAACTGCTCCTAGAAATGAAGCTATAGGGTTAATAATGCCATTCATTATTTATTTTTGTCCTCCCTATTCTTACGGAACCTTTTTCTCCATTGATATTTGCCAACAGGAACAGGATCAAATCCCGCTCTTACAAAAGGATTACAACGTAATATTCTTTTGAAAGCCAACCAACCACCTAAAATGACTCCATACATCTCAATTGCTTCCATTGCGTATTGAGAGCAAGTAGGAATATAAGCACACATCTTACCACCTTTATATGGTGATATTGCTAATTGATAAAACCTTATTAACTTTAAGGCTATTTTTTTACCTATATTCTTCAATAATACTTCCTTACTGACTACTTATATAATTTATGTAATCTCAATAAATGAATCATTGACTGTTCTGTTTCTTGATAACCCTTATCTTTAAGACTAGCTCTGGCAACAATTACATAATCATAGCCATCGGGTATATGACTTGTATTAAGACGAAATGCCTCTCTTATAAGTCTTGCTAATCTGTGTCGGACAATACTATTCCCGACTTTCTTGCTCACAGATACTCCGAGTTTTTTTGTATCCGTTCCATTCTCTTTAACATACATAATAAGATTTCTATTAGCTAATGAATTCTTATTATCATATATATGCTTAAATTCAATGTTCTTTCTCAATGTTTCAAAATCGTTATACTTCATAAAAGCCCTACCATCTTTACCTTATTATTATTTAAAAAAAATATCTATCTAACTAATCAATTATAAAACAAAAAAGGACCTTCTAACGAAGGTCCAATAAAGTCAAATTAAGCTGAAAGTCTCTTTCTGCCCTTTGCTCTTCTTGCTGCTAAAACTTTTCTTCCGCCTGCACTGCTCATTCTTGCTCTGAAACCATGAACCTTAGCTCTCTGTCTTGTTTTTGGCTGAAATGTCATCTTCATACTATATACACCTCCTTTATTACCACTTTATGTATATGGTAGGAATAATTTATCTTGTAAAAATTCAAAACATCCCTCTAATTATATTGATAAGCCCAAAGAAAGTCAAGTATCTCAAAATCAAAATTAGCAAATGTGGGAAAATCCCCACTAATCCACAGTTTATACATAAGTTATGAACATTTTGTTGATAACCTGTGGAAAACTTGCGAATTTATTCGATTTTATTGTTAAAATACATTCTAAACGCCCTATTTAAGCCTGTTTATAATGTTCCTAACTTTTCCACAATATAAATAGTTTCCATTTTTTATCAACTATTTTTAAGATTTATCCACAATGCAATTTGTGGATAATGTGGAAAACTCCGCAAATAATCTACACAAGCTTATTCACATGTTTTGTATTTTTATAATTAACAAAAATTTGTTTTTATCATATACGCTTAAAATCTATCACAATGCCTGTTTCTTGAAAATTGCCATTAAATGATGTATTATGTTATAGAATGTGTTTTTAGTCGAAATATGCCCTTTTTTGACGCATAGAAACTATTTCCACAATCAAAATCCGCAATATAGATAAAGATTTATTACAGTTTTTATTTTTTTCTTCATTATATATGGTGATTTTTATCCATATATATTTCTTTATCTATAACTATTATTTTGGGAGTAATATATATGGAAGAACTAATAAGTAAGTGGGACGAAATTCTAACCACTTTCAAAGAACAGTATGATATGACTGACGTTTCTTATAAAACATGGATAATGCCAATTAAACCATATTCTGTAGACGGTGATAATATTACACTTGTTTATGATAACAAGAAAAATGCAGCATCTTCTGGTGATTTAGGTATTGCCTATGTGGAAAAGAAATATCTTAGTTTATTAGAAGCAACTACTAGTGAAGTATTAAATAGAATTTGCACTCTTCGTCTTATTTCTGCTGAAGAAAAGCAAAAAGAAGAAACTAGAAAGACTTTTAATTCATCTAACACTGCTGCAATTCAAAATCTAAATCCTGCATATGTATTTGATACATTTGTAATAGGTAATAACAATAATTTAGCCCATGCTGCATCCCTTGCAGTTGCTGAATCTCCAGGTCAGGTTTACAACCCTCTATTTATCTATGGTGGTGTTGGACTTGGTAAGACTCACCTTATGCAGGCTATAGCTCATTACATTATTAATAATGATCCTAGCAAAAAAGTTCTTTATGTAACTTCAGAAACATTCACTAATGAATTGATTGAATCTGTAAAAACAAATAAGAACTCTGAATTTAGAAATAAATATAGAAATATTGATATTCTACTTATTGATGATATTCAGTTTATTATAGGTAAGGAATCAACTCAGGAAGAATTTTTCCATACTTTTAATGCCCTTTATCAGGATGGAAAGCAGATTGTTATTTCATCTGATAGACCACCTAAGGAAATGGAAACATTATCTGATAGATTACGTACACGTTTTGAAAGTGGACTTCCTGTAGATATTCAGATTCCTACTTATGAAACAAAGATGGCTATTATTAATAAGAAGGCAGAGACTTTAAAAATCGAATTACCTAATGAAGTTAAAGATTACGTAGCTACTAATATTAAATCAAGTATTCGTGAACTTGAAGGCGCACTTACTAAATTATCTGCATTTTCAAGATTATCACATACACCTATGACTGTAGAATTTGCGGAAAACACACTTAAAGATCTTATATCTCCAGATTCTAAAAAAGAAATTACACCTGATTATATTATTCAGGTTGTTTCAGAACATACACATGTTTCCACTGAAGATATTACATCTAAAAAGAGAACCGCTAACATTGCATATGCACGTCAGATTGTAATGTATTTATGTAGAGCTATGACTAGTGCTCCTCTTCAAGCTATTGGTGGAGCCCTTGGTGGACGTGATCATACAACAATTATCCACGGTATCGAGAAAATCGAAAAGGAAATTGTCAACAATCCTCAAACTAAGGAACTTGTAGATATTTTGGTAAAAAAGATCAATCCAAACTAAGTTTATTAACATTAACTAACAAGTTTTCCACAGTTATCCACCGACTTGTTCACAATTTTACGTATTTTTATCATTATTTTTGATAAGTATGTGGATAACTTGTTATTTATCTGTTAGTTGTTTGTTGATTTATATTTATAACTTATATTTACATTTTTAGTTAAATTTTTAGTTCAGACTTATCCATAACTGGTTAACATAAAAAATCGATCTTTTTAACACAGTTATTAAATTTATCCAGCGCAGTAGTAGTGCGGGCTTACGATATTTTTAAACTTATCCACACCACCTACTACTACTACGACTAAAATTAATATATATATATATAGCGACTGCGTCGCATAATTAGCTGAAAGGAGTTTTACACATCATGAAATTAGTTTTCACAAAATCTAATTTAACAAAAGCTGTTAATATTGTTATGAAAGCTGTACCTACTAGAACTACAATGACAATTTTAGAATGTATCTTAATTGATGCTACTACTAATGTTATTAAGTTTACTGCTAACGATATGGAGCTTGGTATTGAAACAATAGTTGAGGGTGACATTATTGAAAAAGGTAAAATAGCACTTGATGCTAAATTTTTCTCAGAATTTATTAGAAAATTACCTGATAATGAAATAACACTTGAAACTGACAATAACAATGTTGCTACTATTTACTGTGAAAATACTAAAATTAATATAGCTGGTAAATCTGGTGATGATTTTTCATATCTTCCAGCTATCGTTAAAGATAAATTTATTACATTATCTCAATTTAGTCTTAGAGAAGTTATTAATCAGACAATTTTTTCTCTATCAATGTTAGATAATAATAAGCTTATGACTGGTGAATTATTTGAAGTCACAGATAACAAGCTTAAAGTTGTAGGTCTTGATGGACATAGAATAGCTATTAGAAATATTACTTTAGAAGATCATTACGATCACATAAAGGTTATTGTTCCTGGTAAGACTTTATCTGAAATAAGTAAAATTTTATCTACTGATGCTGAAAGCATGGTAAAAATCTACTTTACAAATAACCATATTTTATTCGAATTTGATGAAACACTTGTTGTTTCTAGATTAATTGAAGGTGATTATTTTAAAATTGATCAGATGTTATCTAATGATTACGAGACAAAAATTTCAATTAATAAAAAAGAATTCATGGAATCTATTGAAAGAGCTAATTTATTTATTAAAGAAAGTGATAAAAAGCCTATCATTTTCAGCGTTACAGATGGTTCTTTAAGAGTTAATGTAAAGTCAGCAATTGGTAATTTTGATGATAATATCAATATTAATAAAGATGGTAAGGATATTATGATTGGTTTTAATCCTAAATTCCTTATTGATGCTTTGAAAGTTATAGACGAAGAAACTATTGATATTTACATGGTTAATCCTAAGTCTCCTTGCTTTATTAGAGACAGAGAACAGAGCTATATATACTTAATTTTACCAGTTAACTTTGTAGTATAATTGAGTTAAATCTATATTTAACCTACCGATTAATGCATTTTTAAATAAGAAACTTATACAAATATCTTGTTAAAAATGCATATCGGTAGAACGATATAATTTCTTATCAATACAGTATTTTAAAGGTATAGAAGGTATAAAAATGGAATCAATACAAATAAAAGATGAATTTATTAAGCTTGGTCAGGCTCTTAAACTTGCCGGTTTAGTTGAGTCAGGTGTTGAAGCAAAAATTGTAATTCAAGATGGTCAAGTTACACTAAACGGTAACGTTGAAACACAGAGAGGAAAAAAACTCTATGATGGAGACGTTGTTGAATATAATGGCCAAAAATTTAGTGTTAAAGCAGGTAATTTATAATTAAAGCAGGTGCAATGTGATTGTTGAGTCAATAGATTTAAAAGATTTTAGAAATTATAGTATTCTTAATATGAATTTTGATAAAAACGTTAACATTATTTATGGTGATAATGCTCAGGGAAAGACCAATATTCTTGAATCTTTATATATTTGTTCTACATCTAAATCACATAGAGGTAGTAAAGATAAAGAGATAATCAAGATTGGTTGCAATGAAGCTCATATCAAAGTTAATGTTAAGAAAAATGAAATTAAATATCGTATTGACATGCATCTAAAGCAAGGAAAATCAAAAGGAATTGCAATTAACGGAATTCCTATAAAAAAAGCTGTTGAGTTATTTGGTATAATAAATATAGTTTTATTTTCACCAGAGGATTTAAATATTATAAAAAATGGTCCTAGTGAAAGAAGACGATTTATGGATATTGAATTAAGTCAGCTTGATAAGATATATCTAAATAACCTTGTAAATTACAACAAAGTTGTAAATCAAAGAAATAAGTTTCTTAAAGAAATATCCTTGGTTCCATCCAAAGAAGATTTGGATATGTTGGATATTTGGGATATGCAGCTTGTAAGATATGGAACAGAAATTATTAAAAGACGAACTGAATTTATAAATCAGATTAATGACATAATTTCTGTTATTCATACAAATTTAACTGGAGGCAAAGAAAAAATATTTATTGAGTATGTGCCCAATGTTAAAGTTGAAGATTTTGATAGCGAAATAAGAAAAGTTAGAGATAGGGATTTAAGATATAAATTAACAAATATTGGTCCGCATAAGGATGATTTGTGTTTTTATATTAATAATCAAGATGTTAGAAAATACGGTTCTCAAGGACAACAAAGAACTGCAGCACTTTCTTTAAAACTTTCAGAAATAGAGCTCGTTAAAACAATAATAAAAGATACACCAATTCTTTTGTTAGATGATGTTTTATCTGAGTTAGATAGCAATAGACAAAATTTTCTTGTTAACAGTATAGGTGATATTCAGACTATTATCACATGTACAGGTTTAGATGAATTTATAAATTCTAGGATAAACGTTAATAAGATATTTAGAGTTATAGATGGTCAGGTTTTTGACTACAAAGAATCTGATAGTAAATAAAAAATAAAAGTAGTTTATAGAAGGAGGAATTATCGTGGCAGAGCAGAATTATGGTGGAGATCAAATTCAAGTTTTGGAAGGTCTCGAAGCTGTAAGAAAAAGACCGGGTATGTATATTGGAACAACTTCGGGTAGAGGTCTACATCATCTAGTTTATGAAATTGTAGATAATGCAGTAGATGAGGCACTTGCAGGTTATTGTGATACAATAAAAGTTTTTATAAATAAAGATAATTCAATAACTGTAATAGATAATGGAAGAGGCGTTCCGGTTGACATCAACCATAAAACAGGAAGACCAGCTATAGAGGTAGTTTATACAGTGTTACATGCTGGCGGTAAGTTCGGCGGTGGCGGATACAAAGTATCTGGTGGCTTACATGGAGTTGGTGCATCAGTAGTTAATGCTTTGTCATGTTGGTTAGAGGTTCAAGTAAAGAGAAATGGACATGTATATCAGCAACGCTATGAAAGAGGAAAGATATGTTATGATCTTAAAATAGTTGGTGATTGCCCAGTTGAAGAAACTGGAACAAAGGTTACTTTTTTACCTGATCCAGAAATTTTCCAGGAAACAACTGTCTATGAATTCGATATTCTTAAGCAAAGACTTAGAGAAATGGCCTTTTTAACAAAGGGAATCAGGATTGTTCTTACAGATTTACGTGAAGGTAAGGAACAGGAAATGGTTTTCCATTATGAAGGTGGTATAAAAGAGTTCGTTGCTTATTTGAATAAGAGTAAAGATACACTTTATGATCAAATTATTTATTGTGAAGGTGTTAAAGATAAGGTACAGGTTGAAGTTGCTTTCCAACACAATGATGGGTTTAACGAAGTTTGCGATTCTTTTGTAAACAATATTAAAACTCCAGAAGGTGGTACTCATTTAACAGGTTTTAGGAATGCATTAACTAAGACATTTAATGATTATGCAAGATCAGCTAAAATCCTTAAAGATTCAGACCCTCAGTTATCAGGTGATGATATTCGTGAAGGTTTGACTGCTATTGTTTCAGTAAAAATTGAAGATCCTCAGTTTGAAGGTCAGACAAAGCAGAAGTTAGGAAACTCTGTTGCAAGAGGTGCGGTGGATAGTATTGTAAGTGAACAGCTTACATATTTCCTTGAACAAAATCCTGCAATTGCAAAATCAATTTGTGAAAAATCATTACTTGCACAGCGTGCTAGAGAGGCAGCAAGAAAAGCAAGGGATTTAACAAGAAGAAAGACAGCTCTAGAAAGTACATCCCTACCAGGTAAATTAGCAGATTGTTCTGATAAGGATCCTAAAAATTGTGAAATTTATATTGTCGAGGGTGATTCAGCCGGTGGTTCAGCTAAAACTGCAAGAAGTCGTGCAACACAGGCAATTCTCCCATTAAGAGGTAAAATTCTTAATGTTGAAAAGGCAAGACTTGATAGAATCTTAGGAAATGCTGAAATTAAAGCTATGATTACAGCATTTGGTACAGGTATTCATGAAGATTTTGATATTTCTAAGTTAAGATATCATAAGATTATTATTATGACTGATGCCGATGTTGATGGTGCACATATTGCAACATTACTTTTAACATTCCTTTATAGATTTATGCCAGAATTAATAAGACAGGGACATGTTTATTTAGCACAACCACCTCTTTATAAAATTGAAAAAAATAAAAAGATTTGGTATGCATATAACGATGATGAATTAAATAAAATCATGCAGGAAATTGGACGTGACCAGTCAAATAAAGTTCAGCGTTATAAGGGTCTAGGTGAAATGGATGCAGAACAGTTATGGGAAACAACTATGGATCCTGAGAAGAGAATTCTACTTAGAGTAGACATGAGTGAAGATGATGAATCAGAATTAGATGTTACATTCTCTACACTTATGGGTGATAAAGTAGAACCAAGACGTGAATTTATTGAGGCAAATGCTAAGTATGTAAAGAACTTAGATATTTAATAGTCAAAATTAACATAAATGAATTACTAAAAATTCTAGAAAGGACATAAAAAAATGGATGAGCATATCTTTGATAAAGTTCAAGAAGTAGATATGAATAAAACGATGCAGAATTACTACATCGATTATGCCATGAGTGTTATTGCATCTAGAGCTTTACCCGATGTTAGAGATGGGTTAAAACCTGTACAAAGAAGAATTTTATATTCAATGATCGAGTTGAATAATGGACCTGACAAACCACACAGAAAATGTGCGCGTATTGTCGGTGATACAATGGGTAAGTATCACCCACACGGTGATTCTTCAATTTATGAAGCTTTAGTAAAATTAGCTCAGGATTTCAATACAAGATATCCATTAGTTGATGGCCATGGTAATTTTGGTTCTGTCGATGGTGATGGAGCTGCAGCCATGCGATATACAGAAGCTAGATTAAGCAGAATCTCTATGGAAATGACTAGAGATTTAAATAAAAATACAGTTGATTTTATTCCAAACTTTGATGAAACAGAAAAAGAACCAACAGTATTACCTTCAAGATACCCAAATCTTTTAGTTAATGGTACTTCAGGTATTGCTGTAGGTATGGCAACTAATATTCCTCCTCACAATTTAAGAGAAGTAGTAGCTGCTGTTGTAAAGATGATTGATAATAAGGTTTTAGAAAATAGAGATACAGAAATTGATGAAATCTTAGAAATTATCAAGGGACCTGACTTCCCAACAGGTGGTACAATCATTGGTAAACTTGGAATTGAAGAAGCGTATAGAACAGGTCGTGCTAAGGTTAAGGTAAGAGCTGTAACTAATATAGAGCCAATGCAGAATGGTAAAAATAGAATTGTAGTTACAGAATTACCATATATGGTTAACAAGGCAAAACTTATTGAAAAAATTGCAGAGTTAGTAAGAGATAAGAGAATAGATGGAATTACAGATTTACGAGATGAGTCAGATAGAGAAGGTATGAGAATTGCTATCGAACTTAGAAGAGATGTAAATCCTAATATTATCCTTAATCAGTTATATAAGCATACACAGCTACAAGATACGTTTGGTGTAATTATGTTAGCATTAGTTAACAATGAACCTAAGGTTCTTAACTTAAAAGATATGCTTTATTACTATCTCCTTCATCAGGAAGATGTTGTAACAAGGAGAACACAGTATGATTTAAATAAGGCTGAAGAAAGAGCTCATATCTTAGAAGGATTAATGGTAGCTCTTGACAATATTGACAGAGTTATTGAAATAATCAGAGGTTCTGCCAATGTTACAATTGCAAAAGAAGGATTAATTAGCGAATTTTCTTTATCTGAACAGCAGGCACAAGCAATCGTTGATATGAGATTACGTGCTTTAACAGGTTTGGAAAGAGAAAAACTTGAAGGCGAATTAAGAGAATTACAGGAAAAAATAAATGAATATAAGGCGATTTTAGGAGATAAGAAGATTTTATTAGGAGTAATAAAATCTGAAATCCAGGAAATTGCTGATAAATATGGTGATGATAGAAGAACATCAATCGGATTTGATGAATATGATTTATCTATGGAGGATCTTATTCCAGATGAACCATGTATAATCGCAAGAACAAATTTAGGTTATGTAAAACGTATGACTCCAGATAATTTCAAGGCTCAGAATAGAGGCGGTAAGGGAATTAAGGGAATGCAGACAATTGATGAGGACTACATTGAAGATTTATTAATGACAACATCTCATCATGTTTTAACATTCTTTACAAATAAGGGTCGTGCTTACAAGCTAAAGGCATATGAAATTCCTGAATCATCAAGAACATCAAGAGGTACAGCGGTAATTAATTTATTACAGCTACAGCCAGGCGAGACTATTACTGCCGTTGTAACAATTAAGGTGGAAAAATTACAGGAAGATGATTATCTATTTATGGCAACAAAGAAGGGTATAGTTAAGAAGACCCCAATTAAAGAGTTTGCCAATATTAGAAAAACAGGAATTCAAGCAATTAATTTACGCGACGATGATGAATTAATTGAAGTAAAATTAACAAATGATCAGGCAGAAGCACTTATGGTAACAAAGTTTGGTCAGTGTATTAGATATAAGATCACAGATGTAAGACCAACAGGACGTTCAGCAATGGGTGTAATTGGTATGAACTTAAATGACCAGGATGAAGTAATAGGTGTACAGCTTAATACTCAGGGAAGTGAAATGCTTATAGTATCAGAAAATGGTATGGGTAAGAGAACTGATATTGAGGAATATGCAGTACAGCATCGTGGTGGAAAAGGTGTTAAGTGCTACAAGATCACAGAAAAAACAGGAAATGTTGTAGGAGCAAAATCAGTAGATGAATCAAGAGAAATCATGTTAATCACTACAGAAGGTATTATTATAAGACTAAAATGTTCTGACATTTCTAAGTTAAAGAGAATAACTTCAGGCGTTAAATTGATTAACCTTGATGAAGGTATTAAAGTAGCATCACTTGCAAAGGTTAGAAAAAAACCAGCAGATGAATCAGGTGATGATGTAGAAGGTTTTGATAACGATGGAGATAATGAAGTTGTATCGAAACCAATAGAAACAGTTGAAGTAAAAGAAGAAAGCGAATTAGATAGTTCAATAAATGAATTATTAAATAGAGCTAAAGAAGACGAAGAATAAATTCAAAAGGGGCTGTGAAATAATCAGTTCATGAAAAAAAGAGAAGGGGCTGTGAAAAAATGATTATCTCATTTTTTCACAGCCCCTTAGTGTTATTAACAAAATATGGATTTATAAGCCGTATTTGTCGATAACTCTAGCACAAATCTTGGCCATAAGTCGATAATTGTGGATATTATTAGTATCCCAAGTAATTCTAATATTAGTTGCTTCAATTGATAAAACATATCTATGATTGTATTTATCCCTAAATCTAATGTGTATAAATGCCTGTACACCCTGTTTTTTTAAAGGTTCATAGCAAAGAGGAGCATGATTATTTAGTATAGAAATGTTATTAACAAGGATAACATCATTTTGATACATTTCCTTTAGCTGTGAATCATTTACATAATAGGCATTTTCTCTAATAGCATTGTAATCGTAATTGTAGCAACTTGAAATTCTAATAGGTATGGCATTTTCATCATAAAGCACAATACGCTGGAAATTTTGCACATAACTAAAATAATCAAGTACTTTCTGAATTGATAAATTCTCTTCGTCGCAATATTCTGAAATAATCCTACAAATAACCTCACTAAGAACAAGGTTGTTTCTACCATCAATACTAGCAGCGTTGTCTGTTGAATTATTAGATTCGTAAAGAATCTCATCAACAGATTTAAGACGTTCAGGAGTATAGATAATATAACGATTACGTCCAAGGTCTTTAGCAACATATAAACAATAATCCGCAACAGTAAATAAATCCTTATAATTATTAGCATCTTTAGGATAACAAGCGCATCCAATTGACAAGGAAACAACAGGTTACCATCATCGTTAGGAGAATATGTTGCATTAACAATATTTTTAAGACTCCTTAGAATTTCGCGTGTTTTTTCCTGGTTATATCCATTGTAAAAAACAACAAAAAATTCATCTCCACCAAATCTACCAACTAAACCGGCATTACCTACTTGTTGTTTTATAATATCCGAAATAGATCTTAAAATCTCATCACCCTTTAAGTGACCGTGAATATCGTTTATATTTTTAAAATAGTCAATGTCAATGATAGCAATAGATGTACCCTCACATTTATCCACATCTATTTTTTTAACAGCAAAATTTGTTATTTCATTTTTGGTTAAAGTACCAGTAAGTGAGTCAATTTGTGGCTGTTTAGTAGCAGTGGATAATTCTTTTGAGTCCTTATGGATAAAGCCAGTAGCTTTTAAAAATTCTCCATTGTTGTAAATAGACATGCCACGAACCTGTGTGATTTCTGCATTATTATTGTTATCTCTAAAAATAAATTCAAAAGTAGAATCTCCATTTTTTAAAGATGATTGTAGAGCAGAAGTATCACCAGGAATATACATATCAAGTTCATTAAGAGAAATAACCTTAAATTCGCGACCATCAAAAGAAGGTTCATAAATTACAACGTCCATTTTATCTGGATAATATACAAGAATTCTGTCGTTGTATAGGTTTAAAACATTGTAATCAATAGATTGGTGTTTAATTAATTGCAAATGCTCATCAATAAGTTTGTGTAATTCAACACATCTAACTGCAAATTGATTTTGATTTGGACCTGGCGATATTCGCATTATAAAATCGAGTAAGTTTCCAGATTGAGAATACATCTTTATGATGAAATAAGATGAGTCCATATGCTCAAGTTTGTATTGGAATAATTGTAAATCGTTTTTGTATATGAATTTTTCAAAGGTAAAGTATAAACGTTCACCCATAAAATTATAAAATTCCGAATCGGCTGAAAGAATATCCATAGTATTAAGTTGTACTATCAAATTGTGAATATAACTTTCATTCATAATGAATTCCCCTATGTAAATAAATTACAATCCCCTTTATTTTATTACGTGAAGAAAAGTATATCATATACAGATAAAAATTACTATTGAAGTATAGTAATTTTTTTAATCAGAGATTATAATAACTTACGTTACATCAACCAGAAATCTGGGAAAAACGGGAAGGAAAAAATATGAGAGAAGTTGATGTGTCTTTAATTACAAAGAATATTAAAGAAATGTGTATTGAAGCGAATTATAATTTAACACCGGATATGGCAAAGGTGTTTAATGAGGCAGTTGATCGCGAAAAATCTTCATTGGGAAAGCAGGTCTTAAACCAATTAAAAGAGAATCTTGAAATCGCAAGAACAGATATGATACCAATTTGTCAGGATACAGGAATGGCAGTGGTATTTATAAACGTAGGACAAGATGTACATTTAGTTGGTGGTGATGTAAATCAAGCAATCAATGAAGGTGTAAGACAAGGATATGTGGAAGGCTATTTAAGAAAGTCAGTGGTAAAAGATCCAATTTATCGAGAGAATACTAATGACAATACACCAGCAATAATACACTATTCAATAGTTCCAGGAAGTGAAGTTGAAATAACAGTTGCTCCTAAAGGTTTTGGAAGTGAGAACATGAGTAGAGTATTTATGCTAAAGCCAGCTGATGGTATAGAGGGTGTAAAAGATGCAATATTGACAGCAGTTAAAGATGCTGGGCCTAATGCCTGTCCACCAATGGTTATAGGTGTTGGAATAGGTGGAACATTTGAAAAATGTGCATTACTTGCAAAAAAAGCATTAACAAGAGACTTAAATCAAAAATCAGATAAGGAATACGTTAGAAAATTAGAAGAAGAAATGCTAGAGAAAATCAATAAGTTAGGAATAGGTCCAGGAGGCTTAGGAGGAACACAAACAGCTCTAGCAGTCAACATAGAAACATATCCAACACATATAGCAGGTTTGCCAGTTGGAATTAATATATGTTGTCATGTAAACAGACATTCACACAGGATAATATAGTTACCTACAAATATACATAGAAAAATATTTAAAATGTGGATAAGTAAAAAAATCTTTACAGACAGTGTGGAAAGGAAGAATATGGATAAACATATAAAAGCGCCGCTAGAAGCAGATGAAATCTTAAATCTTAAAAGTGGTGATTACGTTTATATAACAGGTAAAATATACACAGCAAGAGATGCAGCTCATAAAAGAATGTATGAATGCTTACAAGAAAATAAACCATTACCGATACAACTTGAAAATAATGTGATATATTATATGGGTCCATCTCCAGCAAGAGAAGGAAGACCAATAGGTTCAGCTGGCCCAACAACAGCAAGTAGAATGGATAAATACGCACCAAGCCTATTAGATCTTGGATTAAAGGGAATGATAGGAAAGGGTAAGCGCTCAGCTAAAGTAATAGAATCCATAGTGAAAAATAAAGCAGTTTATTTTGCAGCAGTTGGGGGAGCAGGAGCAATATTATCAAAAAGTATAAAATCATCAAAAGTAATAGCGTATGATGATTTAGGAACAGAGGCAATACGAGAATTGGAAGTGGAGAATTTTCCAGCCATAGTTGTAATAGATAAAGATGGTAATAATCTTTATGAAACAGCAATAAAAGAATTTGCACAGTTATAATTTATATAAATATATACATAACTTCATGTGTGACTTGAGTAAAAATGTACAAAGGCAAGTTACCCATGAAGTTATTTTTTTATTAAGGTCATGACATAATAGTACAAAGGTACTATAAAATGCCAAGGAAACGAATAGCTAAATGGGGGTTTCCGGGGTGGTATAGGTAGGGGGGTGAGTATGAAAAACAGGGGGGATAAGCGTGGTGTATACAATCCGTTTAGGGGATATATGTAGAGTATTTTTATGAATAAATAGGACATAAGTACTACGCGAAAAAAATATTGTATTTATATTAGTACAAAAATAACGCAAAAATTACGTTATACCCCCTTTTTTGGTGTATATTAAAAAAAACGATGATGATATTATTTATTTACGGTTTCAAAGACTAAAGTACTAAAAATAAATGTATAATGGAAACTTTAAAAAAGGTTTTATTCGGAGGAAGAGCAATGAACAAGAAAATGAGAAAATTTGTTGCGGTGACAGCATGTGTAACAATAGGGGCATTAGTAGGAACATTAACACATGGATTCACACATTCAGACTTAAGTAGCGTATCATCATCAGTGACAGTCAATGCAACTATGAAGTCGTTAGCTACTATATCTGATGAAACAACAAACGGAACAACAGCAATTAAGCCAGAATTAAATTTAGAAGAATATGTAGGAAACATTGGTACATTATCAGTTAATACAACAACTAATGTTGGATATTATGTTGTAATGCCATGGGCAACACAGACAATTAAAGGTGAATATAAATACCGTGAAACAACTGGTAGTAGATATAGAGAGTTAGGATGGTTAAAGTCATTTTCACAGGATATTTGTGAAGGTAATGGAGTTTTATCTCTAGATTTTGCAGAAGGGTATGATGTAAAAGCAAACGTTTCATATGCAGAAGATGATTTAACAAGTTATTTAGGAACAAATAATAATTTTGAAAGCCTTGAAGTAGGCGACACAATTAAGACAGATAGAGAAGGAATAGATGTAGTCGTTGTAGAAAAAGACGGAGAAAGAGCTTTACAGGTAGAATATGATAACAATTTATACACAGCTAAGGTTAGTGATATAGATTGGTATGTAATAAAGACAGCTCCATATACAAACTGGCATGTAGATGGTTCAGTAAAGTGGGAGAAGACACCAATTGAAGAAACTACAGAACCCGAAACAGAGACAGAAACTGAAAAAGAAACAGAAACAGAAGAGAAGCCTTCAATTGAAGAGTCAAAGACAGTGGAAAAAGAAACACCATTTATCAGCGAAGTAGCAGGTGATGAAGATAATCTTGAAGAAGATACTGAAATTGAAACAATAACAGTAAATACAGATTCATTATTCTATGGAGAAGTAGCAGGTGATGAAGATGTTGTTTTAGCTAATACAGTAGTTAGTACAGACGATTCATTCTACGGAGAAGTAGCAGGCGACGAAGATGTTGTAGCATTAAATTCAGTACAGACAGGTGATAGCAATGTAATTATGATATATGCAGTTGTAATGCTTGTAGCAATTGGACTTATTGCAACATCATTAGTTTTAAAGAAGACAGAAAATAACTAATAAAAAGCTTATTTAATAGGCATGAGCAAAGAAAGACGTGATTTTGCTCATGCCTATTTTTTTATTTGCTGGATTTAATTCTTCAATAAAAGAACAATATATGATACTATTAAAAAAATATCACTTATGGAGGTAAAAATGAAAAAATATATAGGGACAATAGTTACTGTAGTAGTGATGGTTTTGTACATGATGGTATCGTATTATTTGTTAATACCACCAATAAATTTAACATCAGGAGAGTTTTGGATTTATATAATTCAGTTGCTAACAATATTCTGTATTATTACTTTATTCTCGCTAATAGTAGATAAGTTAAAAAACGCAAGTTATAAAAAGAGCAAATTTAATAAATCTAAATTTAATAAAAAAATAAATATTAAATATGCAGATATGGGGCTTGTTTCAAAGGTTATATTTATAGCAGATGTATGCGTAATTCTCTTATTTGTGTTTTTGTCGATTTTTTCTAGTGAAATTTTTAATTCTAAGAAATATAGTCAAATTTTACAGGTAAAAGAAGGTTCTATAGATGATATACCATCAGTTACTAATGCATCAGCAATAGCATTAATGGATACTCAATCAGCAATTAAATTAGGTGATAGAGAAATAGGTTCTCTTAATACCGTTGTTTCACAGTATGATATAGAGGATTATTCATATGCACAGTTAAATTTTAATAATACACCAGTAAAGGTAGCACCATTAGCCTATGCAAGCTTTTTTAAATGGGTGAATAATAGGGATAAAGGTATAGTTGGATATGTTGTTGTAAATCCAGTATCCATGGATGCTAGTTATCAAGAATTGTCTAAGGGTATGAAGTATGTACCATCAGCTTTTTTAGGACAAGATTTACAGCGTCATATTAGAAATAAATATAAGACAACGATATTTGAAGAACCACATTTTGAAATAGATGAGGATGGAAATCCTTGGTACGTAGCACCAGTTATAAAAAAGACAATAGGTGTAGTAGGTGGTAAGAAAGTTACAGGAGCAATACTTATAGATCCAGTAACAGGAGATATGAAAAAGTATAAATTGGACGAAGTACCAACTTGGGTGGATATAGTGTGTCCAGGAGATTTAATTTGTAAGCAGTACAATGATTATGCACAGTTACAAAATGGATTTTTAAATTCAATAATAGGACAGAATGGATGCAGAAAAGTAACAGAGAATTCTGAAGAATCAACGTCAGATTATGGTTATATAGCAAAAAATGATGATATCTACATTTATACAGGAATAACATCAGTAAATGGGGATTCATCAAATATAGGTTTTATAATAGCTAATGAAAGAACAGGAGAGACATCGTATATAGAGGCAGCAGGTGCAGATGAATTTTCGGCAATGAATGCAGCAGAAGGTGAAGTTCAAGAAAAAGGATATGAGGCATCATTCCCATCCTTAATAACAATAGATAATGTTCCAACTTACATAATGGTTTTAAAAGATAAGTCTGGATTAGTGAAGTTGTATGCTTGTGTAAATGTAAATCAGTACAATATAGTTGCTACTGCATCAACACAGGAAAAATGTATAGATAATTATAATCGATTATTAAAGGGAGAAGATATAAATCCAAATACAGACGATAATACAGCACAAAAAGAAGAAATAGACTATACACAATATGAGGAAAAGGATATAACAATAGCTAAAATGCAGACTATTGATGAGGATGGAAACACATATTTATATATAGTTGATACAGAAGGAAAAATATATCATGCTAAGTATAAGGATGTAATAAATATGCTTTTAGTAAATGCGGGTGATACAGTAAAATTAAGAGTTTTTAATGATAATTTCCTAACAATAGAATAAATAGTAAAAGGAGTAGAATATATAAATAATTCTATAAAATTGTGTTGACAATAAGTTATATGCAAGCTATAATAAATCTTGCGTTTAACGCATAATTACATAATTTTGCTTTGTGAATTGTTTATTATATATAACACAATTGGCGAGCGCGAATAAGGAATCTGGAGTAGTACTCAAGAGGCTGAAGAGGCGCCCCTGCTAAGGGTGTAGGTCGGGAAACCGGCGCGAGGGTTCAAATCCCTCCTGCTCCGTTAATTAAACCCCAAGGAATTAGTTGATAATTCCTTGGGGTTCTTTTTGTTAATTCTAGAATTAATTTTTAAATTAGCTGCTTAAGATTAAATAACTTTGCGATCAAGAGAATTAAGCATTTGATAATCGCTTTTTATTGTATAACCAGAAGTGGTTAGCATATTACCTGTTATAGATGCACTAGCACCGGAGCAAAAAGCTTCTTTTCCGGCATTGTTAAGAAGAATACGACCACCGGCAAGTCTAATATTAGCTTCAGGGTTGATGAATTTAAAACTTGCAATTGTGCGTAAAATCTCATCTTCTGATAATCTAGGCAAGTTTTCAAAAGGAGTCCCCTTAATTGGAATAAGGACATTGATAGGGATAGACATAATATGCATTTTAGAAAGTGTTAATGCCATTTCAAGTCTTTGATTAAAACTTTCCCCCATACCAATAATTCCACCGGAACAAACATCAAGACCAGCCATTTTAGCATTAGAAATAGCTTCAAATTTATCTTTTTGCGAATGACTAGTGCAAACAGATTCAAAGAAACTAGGAGCAGTTTCAATATTGTTGTGAATTCTTGTAACTCCAGCATTTTTTAAAAGAGAATATTGTTCCTTGCTTAAAAGACCAAGTGAGGCACAAAGCTTAAGACCTGGACATTTGCTGTGAACAGCTTTAAAGGCATCAAGACATTTTTCAAAGTCGCTACCACTAAGAGCGCGGCCGGCAGTAACAAGGGCGAAGTGGTTAACTCCTTCGTTGTAGTTATCCATGGCCTTAGCAATAATAGCATCGCAATCCATAAAAGGATAAACCTCACAAAAGGTGTTGTAGTGAGCGGATTGGGCACAGTATTTACAGTTTTCACTACATTTTCCACTTTTAGCATTAAGAATTGTGCATAACTCAACAGTATTTTTATTGTAATGTGTACGAATCAAATCAGCGCCCTTAGTAAGATCATAAAGATTGCAGGAAGAGAAGATTGACAAATCATCTTTGTCAGAAATTCTATATCCGTTAATAATATCGTTAGCTAAATTAAGAATACTCATAAAACCCCCAATTAAATGTTTTTGTAATGCATAAGACCCGAAATGCTAAGAGCTTTTCTTAAGGAAATGCCAAGTATAAGACTTAGAATGATCTTAATACAGTCAAATGGAATGAACGGAAAAACGCAAACAGATAAAGTAGCTTTTAAAGATGTGTTAGTTAGAAGCATGAAATAAAGAGTTCCAAAAGCATAGCAAGCGATTAATCCAAGAATCATACCGATAATGTGCATATACCATTTTTTTGAAGAAAAATTATCGATGAAAAGACCAGAAATAATAGTCATAAAAATAAATCCAATAATATATCCACCAGTAAGGCCGAAAAGCTTGCCAGGGCCGCCTTGAGCATTGGAAAAAACAGGAAGCCCAACAAGACCAAGTAAAAGATAAACAATATAGGCAATAGTACCTTTAAAAGCGCCAAGTGTATAGCAGCAAAGGTAAACAGAAATAACGGTTAAAGAAATTGGTACCGAACCAATAGGAATTGATAAAGGCCCAAGAATACAACATAGTGCAGTCATAAGAGCACACATAGTAATAGTTTTAGTAGAAAAAATAGACTTAGATGAAGTCTTTTCGTTTTTGAATGTTAATTCACTCATTTTTTTATCCTCCCGAAAATAAAACTAAGAATATAGTTATTCTTAAGACAAAATTAGCATTGTAGAAAGAGATTGTCAACTAAATTAAAGAGAAAGGTTAACGATTAAATCGTTGATAAAAAAATAAAATATTCTATAATAAAAATGTTGTTTGCAACATTTAAAGGAGGAAGTATGGAAATAAGGGAAATAGTAAGCAAGAATAGATCATATAGAAGATTCTATAATGAGAAGAAGATAACAAAAGAAGAGTTAGTAGAGTTAGTGGATATAGCAAGGCTCACACCATCAGCAGCTAATAGACAACCAGTAAAATATATGGTAGTGGCAGATGAAGAAAGAAATGCGAAGGTGTATGAAACATTAGGATGGGCAGGATATTTAAAAGACTGGGATGGCCCAGAGAAAGAAGAAAGACCAACAGGATATATATTGATCTTAACTAAGAAGGATGTAAAAGCAGATGTTGATGAAGGAATAATAAGTCAAACAATAATGATGGCAGCAGTAGAAAAAGGAATGGGAGGCTGCATATTAGGAAACATTAAGCGTGAAAAGCTAATGGAAAATTTAAATATAGATGAGGAGTATAAAGTAGATTTAGTATTAGCAATTGGTTATCCAAAAGAAGAAGTAAAAATAGTTGATATAAAGGATAATGATATAAAGTACTATAATGATGAGAATAAAATACATTATGTACCAAAAAGAAAATTAGAAGAAGTCTTAATGTAATAAAGATAGGCAGCGACATGTATGTATTTGAAAGAGTTTTAAAGCATAGAACTTGTAGAGAATAGTTTATATTCCACAATATATAGGAAAAATTAAAACAGGATTTAAAAAATCAAAAAAATATGAAAAAAGGTATTGACATTAAAAACTGAAAGTGATAATATATACAAGTCGCTGCGATACAGCAGCAACACAAAAACAAAACAAAGCCAGTAAACAACAGGCTTTGAAGATATAGAACCTTGACAACTGAACAGAATGACAACCTTGAAAATTCTTTGAAAAAATTCAAGCGAGTTAATCAATCGTTAAACATAAGTTTAGAAATGATTATCCTTAATAACAGTAATGTTAAACG
>Ga0247611_10002230_pt1 | contig 32081 bp, 28 predicted proteins | sample 177DNAGHGhighgp2_FD_192422 | JGI IMG/M metagenome (GOLD analysis project Ga0247611, IMG submission 192422) | Sheep rumen microbial communities from Palmerston North, Manawatu-Wanganui, New Zealand - 1770 DNA GHGhigh gp2 | ecosystem: Host-associated > Mammals > Digestive system > Stomach > Rumen... | reverse complement strand
CTCTAATCATGGGGGCGGTGATGATGGGCGGGGGGCTTGTTTGCAATGAGATGGTCGATCGCTGGCAAGTGATTCTTGCACAATGAGAAAAAATGCTTAACTTTGTCGGCCAAAATGAAATTTACTAGTCACATATCGCGGTTAACGGGATGGGGTATGCCCTGGTCGTTGCGCTATCTTGTCACGGGCATTTGCTTGCTTACCGGAGTGGTTGCGTATGGACAAAACGAACCTGACACCGTCAAATCAAGAGAGCTGGAAGAATTGACCGTGACGACACGCCGGCCAGGCATGAGCCGCGTGGCAGGTGCAGAGAACGGGATACGCATCAACCGCGTGGAACTATTCAGGGCGGCCTGCTGCAACCTGGGTGAGAGTTTCACGACCAATCCGTCGGTAGATGTGAACTACAGCGATGCCGCCACGGGGGCAAAACAAATCAGGCTGCTCGGCTTGAGCGGCACCTACGTGCAGATGCTCACCGAGAATCTTCCCAACTGGCGCGGCGCTGCCAGCCCCTACGCCCTCGACTATGTGCCAGGGCCGTGGATGAACAGCATCCAGGTCTCCAAGGGCGCGTCATCGGTGCGCAACGGCTACGAGAGCATTACTGGACAAATTGACATCGAGTACCTCAAGCCCGACAATGACCCGGGATTGACCGTCAACCTGTATGGCAGTTCACTAGGACGATTTGAGGCCAACGCCGATGGCAACGTGCATCTCACACAACGGCTCAGCTCCGAACTGCTGGCCCACTATCAGGATGAATGGGGACACCACGACATGAATCATGACGGCTTCCAAGACCAGCCCAACGTGCGCCAAGTGAACCTGATGAACCGCTGGAAATGGCACGGAGACAGCCATCTGTTCCATGGCGGCCTGGGTCTCATCAACGAGAAACGTAATGGCGGGCAGACTCATCACACGGCTCCTGACTTGCATCACCTATACGGTATCAACATCGAGACCGAACGCTATGAGGGATACATGAAGCACGCCTTCTTCCTCAACCCTGAACACGGCACCAACATCGCCCTGATGGGCAACCTGTCGTCACACAGCATGGATGCCACATGGGGAAGAGCTACCACGTCAACCAGAAGAACGCCTATGCCCAGCTGATGTTTGAGACCGATTTTGCCGTGGGGCACAACCTGTCGGCCGGGCTCTCGCTTGTTCACGACTACCTGAAGCAAGACCTGCAGAACTGTGGTTTTAATGCAGGAAAAGAGCGGGAAACGACCACAGGCGTCTATGCCCAGTACACCTACACGCTCACCGACAAAGTGGTGGCAATGGCTGGCCTGCGAGTTGACCACAGCAGCCTTCACGGCACTTTTCTCACGCCCCGCTTCCACCTCAAGGTCACCCCTCACGAGGTGGTGAGCCTGCGTTTCTCAGCAGGTAAAGGCTACCGCACGGTGCACGCGCTGGCCGAGAACAACTACCTGCTGGCGAGCGGCAGGAGGCTCGTCATCGAGCCCATGGGTCAAGAAAACGCGTGGAACTATGGCGCGAGCGGCTCGTTGCTGATACCCATTGGCGGAAAGATGCTTAAGGTGAACCTGGAGTACTACCATACCCGATTTGGCAACCAGGCGGTTGTGGACTATGACACCGATGCAACCATCATCCGCATTGCCGACCTTGATGGCAAGTCCTATTCCAACACGTTCCAGATCGACGCCACCTATCCCATCATCAGCGGACTGGTGCTGACTGCCGCTTACCGATGGAATGACGTGAAGACCACCTACGGAGGGAAACTGTTGGAGAAACCGCTCACCAACCGCTACAAGGGTCTGCTCACGGCAAGCTACAAGACCCCACTGGAACTGTGGCAGTTTGACATCACCCTGCAACTGAATGGAGGAGGCCGCATGCCTACCCCCTATACCCTACCCGACGGCTCGCCGTCCTGGCCAAGCCACTTCCATGCTTTTGAGCAACTGTCGGCTCAAGTGACGCGTTGGTTCAGGCATTTCTCGGTATATATCGGGGGTGAGAACCTGACGGGCGTGCGCCAGCAACAGACCATCATCAACGCTGCCGACCCGTGGAGCGAGACGTTTGATCCGACGATGGTGTGGGGACCCGTTCATGGCGCAATGGCCTATGCGGGTATCCGCATCAATATCGGCAGACTGTAATTCAAATCTATCATTTAAAGGTTAAAGGTTAAGGGTTAAAGGTTAAAGTGTATTTGAAATATTAAAACGCGATAAAAATGAAGAAATTGATTTTATTGACCGCTATGTTGCTGACCATGACTGTTGGCCTGGCGAAAGACATTAAAACGCTTGTGGTGACCACCAATCCGCCCATGCACTGCGAGAATTGCGAGAACAAAATCAAAGGCAACCTGCGCTTTGAGAAAGGCGTGAAGAAAATCGAGACCAGCATCCCCGACCAGACGGTCACCATCGAGTACGATGCCGACAAGACTAAAGCCGAGAAACTGATGGAGGCTTTCAAAAAGTTCGGCTACGAGGCACAGCTCATCGCCCCCAAAAACAAGAATGAGGGCGAAAGCTGTCAGCAGTCAAGTGAAGAGTGTTGCAAGCAAGATTAGATTGACGCTATCATGTGTCTGTCAATAAACTTCATCGCAGGTGGTGATGGCGCATGGAGACTGTGTCATAATTCATCTGCTAGAATTATTACCGCCCTGCGGGCGGGAAATTGAAACAAATTTTTATTTTTAAAAAAATGAGCCGCAAAATTTTGCGGCTCTACAGGTTCTGTTACTTGAGGTTGGTCTTGAAGAAGTCTGCCAGTTTGTCCCAGGGGATGAGATTTTTGGGTTCTCCCTTGCCGACAAGTTCGGTGTATCCGCCGTCATAGAGGTCGCAGTGCGTGGCGCCTGGGATAATCAGCAGTTCCTTGTTTTCGGGATTGGGGTTGGGCTTGCCAACGGTGTTATAGCCCTCGGCCTTACCCTCGACCATGTATTTGTAGGCAGCCTCGCCAAAGTAGCGCGAGTGGGCCTTCTCGCCATGCATCACGAGGACAGCAGAACGGATCTCGTTGATGTAGTAGAGGAAGCGGGCGTTGGCATAGGCCTGGGTGCCGATGACGCGCCAGCCGTCGTTACTGTTGCCCGAGCGGGCATGATAGCCGCGCGGAGTCTTGTAGTAGTCAAAGTAGTCCTTCACAAATTGGGGTGCATCCTCGGGCAGCGGGTCGACAACGCCACCAGCCATTGCCGTGGGATCGGCAAGACGCTGCTTGGCGATGGCCTCACGGGCAGCATGACGCGACTCCTCCTTGTCCTCGCTGTCATAGTAGCCGTTGCCGCTCACGCGGGTCATGTCATACATCGTGCTGGCCACTGTGGCCTTGATGCGGGTGTCGGCAGCGGCAGCGTTGAGGGCAATACCGCCCCAACCGCAGATGCCGATGATGCCGATCTTCCCGGCATCAACATTCTCCTGCCTTGAGAGGAAATCGACGGCAGCCATGAAGTCCTCAGTGTTGATGTCGGGCGATGCCGTGCGACGAGGCTCACCGCTGCTCTCACCAGTGTATGACGGGTCAAAGGCCAGGGCCACAAAACCACGCTCAGCCATCCTCATGGCATATAGGCCGCTCGACTGCTCCTTGGTGGCTCCAAACGGACCGCTAACAGCGATGGCGGGCAATTTACCCTCGGCACCCTTCGGTTCGTATAAATCAGCCGCCAGGGTCAGGCCATACTGCGTTTCAAACGTCACCTTGCGGTGGTTTACCTTCTCACTAAGCGGGAACACCTTGTCCCACTCCTGTGTCAATTTCAAATTACTGTTCATATTCTCTTCGTTTTGATTGCAGGCCACGAGCAACAAGCTCATGAGCACCACTGTAATTAAACCTCGTTTCATCATTTCTGTTATTAACCAATTATCAATCAAGCCTTATTCTTAGCTCCTAAAATTAAATCTATCAAAGTTGTCACATCGCTGATATTGACCTCCCCATCCTCGTTGACGTCTCCAAGACGGGCTGTCGTTCCAGCAGGGAGCCAAAGCATGACTTTGATGTTGCTCTCGCCGGCATGGAGGAAGGTGCGCAGCTCCTCCTCAGTGAGGCCGTCGATGTGGCCCAGGCGGGTGTAACTCCACGAGTTAGAGCCATAGAATAAACAAATGTTACTGCCATTATAGAGAATGACATCGCCAGGCTGGGCAGTGATTTGCTCATTGCTTGTGGGCAGCGAGAAGCCCAATGCGCCCCAAATCTCAAAGCCACCACTGGTGTTGAGCGTCACCGTGACAGGCGACTCTTGCAGCCTTGCCACGAGGGCGCGGGCTGCCGCATTGTCAACCAGGGTTACAGATTTTGTCACACCATCGATGGTGATGTTCATTTTCTGGGTCATCGTTTGAGCCATCACATCATTGTTGTCGCTGGAGCAGCCGCTCAGAATAAGGAGGGCGAGCATCAGCATGTTTTTGATATAAGTCTTCATCATCGTAAGTTTGTTCATTTTTTCGATTGCAAAATTACTGTGTTCACCGACAGGTACTCTTATCTGAAATGACTGAAAACCTACCTATTTTATTTTTTCTAAACAAAACATGATTAATTCTGGTAAATTGACTATTTTTGCCATGAGTTTTATGAAGAATCTAATGTACATCAACAAGGCGAACGATTTCGCTCTAGATGTGGGGGCCGAAGTGTGGCATCCCATGGTGAGCGTCATTCATTTTGATGAGTTGGGAGAGATTCCCCACACGCTGAACAAAATGGGCGTGTATGCCATCTTTGTGCAAGACAATTTTCCCACTGAGCCGACTTATGGCATGGGGGGGTATGATACGTCAAAAGGATCGCTCACGGCGGCATCGCCTGGGCAGATTATCGGTAAGGCCGACAATGGTCACCGCGAGGTGTATCACGGCTGGGCGTTGCTGTTTGACCCTGAATTCATGCGCGGCACGGTGTTTGAGCAAAGGCTTACCGACTACCACTTCTTTTCTTATAACGTGAACGAAGCGTTGCACACCACCCAGGGCGAGAAACAGGTGCTGTGGCAGCTGATAGAGCGCATACGCATATTCATCAGCCACAGGGAGCAGACGGCCTTGACCGACCGCATTGTGCAGGACTACATCGTGCTCGTGTGCGACTACTGCCTGCTTTTCTATCAGCGTCAGTTCCAAACATCATCAGCCCAAAAGAGCGACCTGCTGGCCCGGTTCCATAAGGTGCTTAGCGACTACTATGAGCGCCAGTTGCAGCACCGATACGGGGTGCCAAGCGTGAAATACTGCGCCTCGGAGCTGTGCCTCTCGCCGAGTTACTTCGGCGACGTGGTGCGCAACGCCACCGGCGATAGCCCCACACGCATCATCCAGCATTTCCTCATTGACCGTGCCAAGAGCCTGATGATTGGCGGCATGACGGTGTCGCAAGTGGCCGACGAACTTGGCTTTGAATATCCCCAGCACTTCACCCGCTACTTCAAGAAGCATGAGGGCATGACGCCATCGGATTATGTGGCCTCGATGAGAAAACAATAATCGAGGTAGGTATTCAGCCGTTTTGGATAATCGCTGGCTTGCCATTTGTTCCCACCTTTGCAGTCGATTTACAATCAACTCAAGACAAACATGAAGAAACCGTATGTAATTTGCCACATGATGGCATCGATTGACGGGCGTATCGACTGCGCCATGACCGAACAGATAGAGGGTAACAGCTACTATGAAGCGCTTGAAGCCTTGAATCTTGATGCGACAATCGAGGGAAAGATAACGGCCCTGATGCACTATGCCGAGAAAACCCCATTCGCGGACGGCAATAGCCCTGCCGTAGGTGCCGACGAGATTTACAAGTCACATGACAGCAAGCACTGGGAGGCCATCGTGGAAACGCGCGGCACCCTGGTGTGGCCCGAGGGCGACACTCCCGACCGCCTGTGCATCGTCAGCCAGCAGACCAGCCGTGCCTATCTAGACTACCTGCGCGACCGCGGCATCTCCTATATCGTAGTCGGGCGCGACCACGTGGACCTGGCTCAAGCCACAGCCCTGATGCATAGCGAGTTTGGCGCCGAGCGCATCGGTGTGGTGGGCGGCGGCCACATCAATGGCAGTTTCCTTGCCATGGGACTGATTGACGAGGTGAGCATGGTCTTCGGTCCGGCCATCGATGGCCGCGAGGGCTTTGGGGCAGCATTTGACGGCATCGATGCCAGCCATGAGCATCCTTATAAGCTGCATCTCAAGTCAGTGCGCCAGATGGACGATGAGTGTGTGTGGCTGCGTTATCAATGTTAAATCAATATTGAACCATGACTATCCAGGAATATAAAGCATACATCACTTCGGGCCAATCGGTCAAGGCTGGTTCAGAGGCCCATCAGCTCATGCATCAGGCCAGTCGCGAGGCGCAGAAGATCACTGTCAAATTGAACAGTGAGTTTCATGAGCCCGAGGAAATCCGCCAGTTGCTGTCAGCACTATGGGGCTATGAGGTGCCCAAGAGCGTGGGCATGTTCCCGCCATTCAACACCGACTTTGGCAAGAACACTGTGGTGGGTGAGCGCACGTTTATCAACGCCGGGTGCAAGTTTCAGGATCAGGGCGGCATCGTCATTGGCGACGATTGCCTGATTGGGCACAATGCCACGCTATGCACCATCAACCATGACCAGGACCCCGACCGCCGGGGAGACATGGAGTTCCGCCCCATCCACATCGAGAATAAGGTTTGGCTCGGTGCCAATGTCACCATCCTGCCGGGCGTCACCATCGGCGAGGGTGCCATCGTGGCCGCTGGAGCAGTTGTCACCAAGGACGTTGCCGCAAGAACCATTGTGGGCGGCATTCCGGCAAAGGTCATCAAGAAGATATAATTTTTCGGCAAAAGAACGTCTGTTTAGTATTACTAAAACACTGATAATCATCTAATAAAATCCATTGATGTACAGAGAAAGCTCCGTTAGGAGCGGCCAGGGCATAGGCAGGGGTACAACGAGGCGAAGCCGAGGGAAACCCCTGCAATAGTAGACAGTTCTGGTCTTAGCCCCATAGGGGCGGCAGTAGATCACTGATACACAGTCTGTCGCCACTAACGTGGCTAATATTCTTGTGTGGCATTCAATTACAGGGGTTCCGCTACGCTACACCCCTGCCTATACCCTGACCAGCCCTAACGGGCTTCAAAGTAAGCCCCATCACGCGAAAACGCCATAACGGCATTGATATTGAGACGCTTATGGAACCTTGGTGCTTTTTTCCCCAGACAACAATGAATAAAATCCCTCACGCCTTCAGACGGGCATGAGGGATTTGTCATAGATTTGCAGGAGAATTAATTCGGCCAGACACGTGTCAGCAGATAGTCGATCAGGTCGCTCACGTCATAGATGTCCACCCGGTTATCGTCGTTCACATCACCCTTGACACCCACGGGCAGGAGAGTCACCGTACAAGTAGTGCTCAGATTACTGCCATCGGTGGTTATGGCTGTGATGGTGGCGGTGCCCACGCTGTGTGTTGTTACCAAGCCGTTACTGTCAACGGTGGCGACACTCGGATTATTCGATGCCCAAATCACGGTTTTAATATCACATTCCTCGGGCAGAACAGTCGCTGTCAGTTGCAGGGTCGAGCCCTCATTTAAACCCGCGGTCGTCACATTCAACTGTATGGACTCAGCTTGCACTTGCAAAACTGTTACATCGCAAGAAGCGCTCAAGTCAGTACCGTCGGTCGTTGTTGCGGTAATAACTGCATGACCGGCTGCAACGGCGCTGACCAAGCCACTCTGACTTACCGTGGCCACGCTCTCATCGCTGGACGTCCACGTCAATTCCTGGCTGGCGTCGGCTGGCAGAATGGTGGCTGTCAATTGCTGGCTTTCGTTGCCATGCAGTGTGAGTGACGTCTTGTCAAGCGAGATCTGCTCGGCGAGCGTCAGGTTCTGAAAACTGCTGAAACAGCCCCAGTTCTCGTCATTCCTGTATGCCTGCATGGAAGCTCCAGGGACACACAAGGTCGCATAAGCATAGGCATCGTAACTGAAACTAAAAAAGTCATACATAGCCGGAGGCTCGGGTGCCAGACATGTTACTTTCCTCAACGCTGAGCAACCACCGAAAGCCTGGATTGCCAGATATCTCACTGATGAACCGATCACCACGTCAGTCAACTGATAGCAATACTGGAAACAATACTCGTCAATAACGCGAACAGAATTACCTATCACTACCGATTTCAGGTTAGTGCACGAGTTGAAAGCGCATGGGAACAAGGTTTCGACAGAATTGGGAATAACGACACGCTCCAATCTCTCGCAACCCCTGAAAGCGTGAGAGCTAATGCTGTCAATCGAATTGGGAATCTCGATGCTGGTCAGATTATTGCAAAAGCAGAAAGCTTTATAACCAATGGCCGTAACGGGATACTCCACACCATCGTGGACTACGGTCTCGGGAATTACAACGTCGCCACTGTAGCTGCCCACATTTTCGACCTCAAAGGTCACCGCAGCTTCATTGCCGTACACTTTATAGAATAAGCCGCCTTCCTTAAAGTCGTAGGCCGACATGCTGGCTGGCAACATTGCTGCCATTGCCACGAATAACATTAAAATCTTTTTCATCTTTTAATTAATTATTGGTTAATATTAGATTCGTTTTAATCTATGCATGGATGATTAGTTAAGGGAATTACAGCTTCATCACGCGTTTCATCTCCAGGTTCTCATAGCCCTCGGGGCAATGGGTGGAGAGATAGACGGTGGGGTTGGCGCCGATGAACTCGCGCACGCGGTCGAGCGTCTCGCGGGCGGCCTCCTTGTCCTCAAAGATGATGGAGAGCTTGTTAGCCTTCAGCGCGGCGTCGCAATAGGTCACGTCGCCGTGGAACATGTAGTACAAGCCGTCGTGCTCCAGGATGGCGATGCTGTTACCCCGGGTATGACCCTTGGCCTCGATGAACCACAGTCCATCGGCCACCTGCATCGCGTTAGGGAAGTTGTGATAGGCCTGGCCATACTCGGCGCGCACGATGTTATCGCCCTCGAGCTTCATGGCGCCGGCATCCTCGGGAGCGATATAGATCTTGGCATTGGGGAACTCGCCGATGCAGTCGCTGTGGTCGGGATGCTTGTGTGTGATGAGGATCTTGGTCACCTGCTCGGGCTGGTAGCCCGTGGCGGCAAAGGCCTCCATATAGTCGGCCACCTTCTCGCCCATATAGAGCGGAGCGCCATACTTCTTGGCCGGCGCATTGAAATCAGCCTTGAAGCCCGTGTCAATGAGGATTACCTCGTCGCCCGTGTCGATGAGGAAGTTCTGCAGGCTGCTGCGATAGATGATCTGGTCGTCGAAGGCTTCCCTACCCTCCTCGCCACCGAAGGCGAACGGCTGGTTCATGAAGCCGCCGTCAAACATGCGGATTGCTAAAATTCTCATAACTGTCTTGAATGATATTAATAAGTTGATGTCACTTTAGAGATTATTGACGAGGTCTTGGATCTTCTGACGGGTGGCGTCGGTCTTCTGCTCGTCGACGGTGGCGGTCACGATGCCGCTGTCCTCGGCTTTCCAGTAGTTGCAGATGTCGCGATACTCGGCCTTAGCGCCGTCATACACGCCAGGAGAATAAGAGGACATGAGCAGTGCCATCTTCTTTACCTGGGCGGGACTGTTCACGCAGTACATGCGCTGGATGGGAGCCTGGATTTGGGCATTGAGCGTGAAGTAATAGATGGGAGCGGCCAGCACCAGCACCTCGGCCTGGGCCATGAGCGGATAGAGCTCCTGCATATCGTCCTGCTGGATGCATGCGCCGTTGCCCTTGCCGTGGCAATACTCACAGGCCAGGCAGCCCGCAATCTTCTTCTTTGACACGTTCACCAGTGTCACTTCATGTCCTGCTGCCTGGGCAGCCTTCATGTACTCCTCGGCCATCCAGGCTGTGTTGCCGTTAGCCCTAGGCGAGCTTTGTAAAATCAGAATGTTCATAGTAGTTAAAATTTAAAGTGAATAAATGAATTATGACACACCCCCAAAGTCCTGCGGGAAATAACGTACTGAATCACAGCAAACAAGTTCATCTAGCTCACGTTATTGATTGTATTTCTTAAAGTTATATTTCTCCCTTAGCGCAGCTTGCCTGTCAGGGGCCAGACTGGTGAAATAAGCTTTCCAGCCGGGGCAGAAGTTGATGTGCCAGCGCCAAAAGCGCCCCATGAGGGACTTGGGATTCTTGTCATGATGTGCCCTCAGTTTGCAGTTTTCACAAGGTTGTGCCATAATGATTAAAAATTTAATAGTTATGATCGCGACAGCAAAGTTACTAAAAATCCTCCATATCTAGTTGCATTTGAGATTTTTTGCATTTTGCAGGGCCTCGAAGATGGCCAATCACAGCCTGATTTTTACGCGTTTAACCAGACAAGCTAATGAATAACAACAAATAGCTTAGCGTAGAGTTTAAAGACATCCGCGCCCTGTGTTATCAAGAGCACGGATGTCAATTTGAAAACCTTAGCGCCTTCGCGGCTTAGCGTGAGGCACTGCCTATTTTACTGGAAGGCGTTCTCGCTGAGGCCCTTGCCGCCGATGGCCAGGTCCTTCATGTACTCGGGAACGGGCTTGCCCAGATACTTGTCCACATAGAGCTTAGCCAGGTACTGGCCGAGCATGAAGCCGTGACCGCGCAGGCCGGTCAACAGACCTACCTCGGGATCGATGATGTAGCGCGGCTCGATGTAATAGCCGGCCCAAACGGCATGGAAGCCGACCGATGCCAGGTTGGGAATCCACTGGGCGAACATCTCGCTCACGATCTTGAGGAAGGCCTGGCTGTTGTACTTCAGGTTCTGGCGTGCCTCATAGGGGTCGCAGTCGGGTGACGCGCAGCCGATGATCTGGCCCGTGTGCAGGAACTGCTGACCGTAAACGGCGTTGAAGCCCTTGTAGTGACGGCGGTCGATGATCATGTCGAGTGAATCACCGTTAACCCCCATGTTGGGCAATCGGCGGGTGATGAATGCCTGGTGCTTGACGGGGAAGAGCTGGGTGTCGATGCCGAGCATGTCGGTAAACTTCTCTGAGCCCCAACCCATGGCGTTGACAAAGTGGTCGCAGGTGTATTCCACGTAGTGCTTGTCGTGGCGGCGCACCAGCACACGGTATTTGTCACCGGCGCGCTGAACGCTCAGCACCTCGCAGTCCTCGAGCACCTCGCCACCATGCTGCTTGCCCACGGTGCGCACATACTCGATGGTGCGGCCCGGTGTGGCCTGCCAGCAGTTCTCTGAGATCAAGGCGTGGCTATAAATATTGTCGTTGGGATTCCAGTAAGGCGAAATCACCTTGGTGAAGTCCTTGCGGTCGATCATGTAGGCCTCACTCCAAGCGCGTGATGCGTCGAGCGAGCGGTAGGTGGCGTCGTCATGAACGAGGTTGACATAGCGGGTCATCTTCAGGTCGATGTTGCAATGCTGCTGGTCGTCGCGGAAGATTTCCAGGTTGTGCATGGCGATGTCGCTGATATCGGGATTGGAGAATGCGGGACGGCCGCCACCGATGCAGCGCCACGTCGAACCGCGGTCATAGTTGACCAGGACGACGCGCTTGCCGGCCTCGGCAAAGTAGCGGAATGCCGCGCTACCGGCCATACCACCACCAGCAACGAGAATCTCGGTCTCGGCTTTCTCAATGATAGAGCCATGCTCAAAGACGAAGGTCTCCTTAGACTCGCCATTGTACACATCGCCCAGGGTGACCTGGTTGGCCAGCGGGGCACGCGGGGTGCTGTCGCCGGTCACCTCGATGCCGTGGGCACGCAGGATCTGCTTGGCGCGTGACACGCAACGCTTGCCGCGGCAGGGACCCATACCCATACGGGTAGTGTGCTTGAGCTCGTCAACCGAGATATACTTGCGGTCACCAACCAGGGCGAGCAGGGTCTTCACATCCACGTCCTCGCAGTGGCAAACATAGGATTTGCCTTCCTCGGGGTCGGTGAGCGGACGCAGGTTCAAGGGCTCGGGATAGCGCTCCTTGAGGATGAATCCCTTGACTTGATTCAGGTCATCCACCTTGCTGGCCTGGACGCGGGCCACATTGGTCTTGTTGTCCTTCTTGAGCACCTTCTCGATGACACCCTCGCCCACCTTGGCGCCGTTGTCATCAACCAGGAACACTTCCTTGCCCTCTTCTACCTCATATTCAACAGGCAGGAAGATCACATTCTTGCGCTTGTCGTAACCAAAGATGGCCAGACCAGGACAGTGGTTCACGCACTGCATACAGCCGATGCACTTGTCATAATCGACCATGGGCACCGACGACGTGGTCGGCTTGGTGATTGCACCCTGCGGACAGGCAAAGGTACAGGGGTTGCAAGCGAAGCCATACAGGCAATTGATCTGCACGTAGGGCTTAGCGGCCATGCGCTCCTCATCGGGAACACGCGGCGCGTCCAGCAAGCGCACGGGGCGCTGCTGTGAGTCGATATACTGGCGGGAAACCTCCAGGTAGTCCTCATAGGGGAAACGGAGACCCAGCTCCTGAGCCACCTCATAGGCCACCTGCTTGCCTCGCAGCACGGCACTGGTGCCCTCACCGATGCGGACGGCATCGCCGGCGCCATAGACGTTGCGGCCAAAGACCGAACGGCCCTTCACGAGCAACTGGTTATCGGGAATCAGACCCGTGCAGATGTTGATGATGTCGATGTCGTCAATCACACGCTCGGTGCCGGGGATGGGCTGGAAATTCTTGCACTCGGCAATCACTGCGCCCTTCACCCCGGTGTAGTCCTCGTTGGGGATGGCGCGGATGAGCACGTGTGAAGTCATGATGGGGATGCCCAGACGGCGAACGCGGTTAGCCTGGACGGGGAAACCACCCTCGTGGTCCATACCCTCGATGATGGCCTTGATGGTTGCTCCAGCCTGCATGGCCTGGTAGCTGGTGAGGTAGCCGATGTTGCCAGCGCCCACGGTGAGCACGCGCTTACCCAGCAGGGTGTGCTCCTGGTTCATCATCTTCTGGAACACGGCGGCGGTGTAAACACCAGGCACGTCATCGTTCTCAAACACGGGCATGAACGGCACGGCGCCAGTGGCCACCACCAGGTGGTCAGCGTCGATGTAGCTCACCTCCTGGGTGACGATATTCTTCAGGGCGATGCGGCGGCCTTCGAGCAGGTCCCACACGGTATTGTTCAACAGGATGCCGTCGTGGCTGTCGCCAGCCAGTGTCTTGGCGATGTCAAAACCGCGCATACCACCAAACTTCTGCTCCTTCTCAAAGAAGAAGAACTGGTGGGTTTGCATATTGAACTGACCACCCTCGGTTGCGTTGTTGTCAACAACGATGTTGGGGATGCCAAGCGCGGTGAGCTGCTCGCGGCAGGCCAGACCGGCGGGACCGCCACCGATGATGGCGACCGTGGTCTTGTAGATCTTGGTCTCGCTGGCAGCACGGGGTCTGCCCTCGGGCATGTAGTCCTTGGGGATCTCGCGCACCTCTTTCACGCCGTCAACGCTGGTGATGCAGATGCGGCGCACCTGTCCGTCGACAAGCATCTCACAGGCACCGCACTTGCCGATACCGCATTCCAGACTGCGGTTTCGGCCCGTGGTGCTGTGGCTGTGCACGACAAACCCTGCTTGGTGCAGGGCCGCTGCTATGGTTTTGCCTTTTTGTCCGCGAATGGTTCTACCTTCGAACTGGAATTCGACGAATTCCTCTTTTGGAAGGTCTAGGATTGGATGGTTTTCAATTTTATACATACATGTTTGGTTTTATGGTTTAATGTCTATAATTCAACCTTTTAGCCCCGACTATTGAAAGTAGCGTGAGGTCTTGAAATGCACAAAGATAGTGCAAGTCGAACACAATGGCAAAAAAATCCATCATTTTTTATTGACATTGTTGAGACGAAGCCTATCTTGCCCGAACAGAGTGAGGGAACGATAGTGCAAGTCGAACACAATGGCAAAAAAATCCATCATTTTTTATTGACATTGTTGAGACGAAGCCTATCTTGCCCGAACAAAGTGAGGGAACGATAGTGCAAGTCGAACACAATGGCAAAAAAATCCATCATTTTTTATTGACATTGTTGAGACGCAAGATTTTGCGTCTCAACAGGGCAGGCTGGTTGATTGTCAGTGCTTTATTCTTGTGGAGTTCATGTTAAACTATCAGTAACCAAATAAAAGAAGCAGGCGGTTGGCTCGCTTCTATTGATACATAACTAAAATACAGTGTATTATACAACTATTCTTAAACTAAATAATTAAGTATATTAATGGCTTGAGGCTTGGTCATGTTTTTCCTTGAGCTTCTTTTGGATAATGCTCTCTACCTCAAAGAATCGGCTAACCTGATCGGCATTGAGTACCGTCGCCAGCTTGTCAATATACTTCATCCTGATGCCTTGAGCACGTTGCTGCATTTCCATCTTGCGCTTGGCAATGGCCGCCGCATCGCTACTGGTGCTAGGCTTAATGGGGCGCTTGCGGCTGGCCCAAAGTTCGCTCATCTCCTCGCAGTAGCTGCGATAAATGGGCTCAAACCCCTTTTGCTGGTCAGCGGTAATGTGGAGCCGGTAAACGAGTTCGCGCACCTTGGCTTTATACAGCCTCTCGTTGAGAGAACCATTGTTGCCATCGTTGGCCACCGACGTGAGGCCAATGAGCATTACAACCATCAATATTATTATCTTTTTCATCGTTGCTATCATCATTATGGGTTAGTATTCTGGGATTTCTTCCATTTCATAGAATGGCAGTTGGGCGGCTTCCTCATCGCTCAATGTGCTCAGGAACTCATCCAGGGGGCCCTGGCCGCTCAAGGGTGCCGGTTGGGCGTCCCTTCCATTGAAAAGGGCCACCCCAATGCCCAAGATGAGCAAGGTCACCGCAGCAGCCGATGCAGCCATCAATCTCCGGCGCCAGTTCCTCCGTGCCGCGGAGTGGTGCAGGATGGCCTTTTCGGTACTTTTCTCGATCAAGCCGTTCAAGTATTCGTCGCTTTCCCGATAAGGCATTCTTTTTTCTATATTATTGAATATCTGATTCATCACGCATGTTCTTTAATGTAATTCTTTATCTTTTGGGTCGCATAATGATAATTGGTCTTCAGCGCTTGCACCGTTTTGCCCGTGATGCTTGCGATATCCTCATAGCTCAGCTCGTCATAGTAGCGCAGGTTGAAGGCTATGCGCTGCTGGGTGGGCAATGTGAGCAGTGCCTTTTGGAGCATGATTTCCAGTTCATTACCATCCAGAGGGGTTTCGGCTTGGAGCTTTTCAACAAGTGTGTCACTCAATGAGTCGATGCGCTGGAACAGGTGCGTCTGGCGGCGCAGGTGTTGCAGGGCCTCGTTGGTCGCGATGCGGTAGAGCCATGTTGCCAGCGACCCGTCACCGCGATAGGCATGAATGCCGTTCAAGACCTTGATGCAAGTCTCCTGCAACACGTCCTCGGCATCATCATGCCCGACGACGATGCGGCGGATGTGCCAATACAGGGCGTGGCCGTACTCCTTCATGAGCATTCCGAAGCCCTCTTCGCGCTGAGAAGAGCCCACGAGCATCTGATGCAAAGCGTCACCTTCGGTCTTAATCGCCATCATACATGTATTTGATGCCCAAAGGTAGGAAAAGTTAAAATCCAATTTGATTTTTTGCTCATTTTCTTTTCAAGATTTAACTTTACCCGCCAGTTAGCATCACTCTAGTGTACAACCTCTAAACTCATAAAAATTATGATTCACCAAAAATCCAAACGATTGTTGTTGACATTAAGTCTTGTTTTCATGGGCCTTATGGCGTTTGCCCAGGCATCCTGCGACACCACCGGCAGCTGCAGCGGTGATGAGTCATTAGGGACATACGAGGTGCTGTCTCCTGTGGGCCAGTCATCTGTTGATATGATTGAGCTCGCTCCCCGTCTCGAGTCCCTCGAAGGCAAGACCATTGCCCTGGTGGGAGGATCATTCATGGCGAGTGTTACCCACTATGAGCTCAAACGGCTCATCCAGGAGAACTACCCCACGGCAACGGTATATGTGTTAACCGAGATCGGGTCGGCGGGCTTGTTTCCAGGCCCTCGCGTCCGCAAGCCTAAGGTAGAACGGTTCCAGCAGAAGTTGATTGAATATGGCGTCGACGCCGTCATCTCGGGAAACGGCGGATGCGGCATCTGCACACCCAAGGAAACCGGCAACTGCATTGCGGCCGAATACATTGGCATCCCGTCGGTGATGATTGCCGCGCCAGGGTTTGACAGTCAGGCTAAAACCACCGCCTTTAACAACGGCGTACCCGTTTTGAGAGTCGCAGTATATCCTGGAGCTTTTGCGTCCCACACGGTCGAGGAACTCAAGCAGAACACCCGCGAGGTGCTTTGGCCCCAGATTGTTGAGATGTTGACCACGCCCATCACGGCTGCCGAGATCATTAACAATCAGCAGCTGGAGCCTACCGACCCCCAGGCTCCGGTATTCAGCGGCACGATTGATGAAATCAACGAATTTTACAACGACATGCTGTGGAGCGACGGAATGCCCATCATTCCTCCCACTGTCGAACGCGTTGAGGAGTTCATGAAATTTACCGACTACCGCTGGAACAGGACGATTGCCGTCTTGTCACCCTCCTATCGCCAGAGCTTGGTGTGGCATGTGGCCGTCAATGGGGTGATGGCTGGGTGCAAGCCCGAGTACATGCCGTTGCTGATCGCCATCACCAAGGCCATGACCTCGGGGGACTTCCGCCGCACGTTGGGCAGCACCCATGCGTGGATCCCCTACTGCTGGGCTAATGGACCTGTGGCCAGACAATTGGGACTGGATTGCGGGCAAGGACAAATCAATGAACAGGCCAATGTGTCTATCGGACGCTTCATGAATCTCGCCATGCTCAACCTGGCCGGCTATTACGTCAAGCAGGATCGCATGGGCACGTTCGGCTACCCCGTGTCGTGGTGTCTTGCCGAGGACGACGAGGCATGCCTCAGGGTGGGATGGAACCCCTATCACGTGCGCCAGGGAATAGGGCTCAACGAGAGCGCGATGACAGTGGCCTCTACCCTGTTGTGGGGCAATAACATGCCGCCGGCGACCACCGATGCCGAGAAAATCATGCAGTTGATGGCCTGGGACATTACCGAGCGATGCCAGTTGGCGCTGGGCAGCGGAGTTCAATTTACCCACCGCACCATACTCATGACCGAGGAGGTGGGCGCCATCCTCAAGGATAGATACGGCAATGTGGGCAATCTTGAGGACCAGCTTATCGCTACCGCTCGGCGCCCGCTGTATGAGCGTGCCTATGCCAACTACTATGCCAACCCTGGCAGCAGCATCAACCCCAACCACACCTCACTGGAGGAATATATGGAACAAATCAAGGACGAGGAGGATGCACAAATGACCCAAACGCCCGAGTGGTATGCCAGCGACGAGGAACAGATGATGACCATCCCCACCATGGTCAAGGGAGAGACGGCGTTCCTGATTACCGGCGACGCTTCACGCAACAAGATTCAGACCCTGCCCGGCGGCGCGATGTCGACGGTTGCCGTTGAGCTGCCCGCAGCATGGGACGGGCTCATGGAGGAAAAAGGTTACGAACCCCTACGTTCCTTCTATCTCGAGCCCATTGACGATGAGGGCTATGACATCCCCACGACAATCGACGAGGTGAATGTCGAGTCCGCGCCAGATGCAGGATCACGCGTCAATAAAAAGACGCGCTATTACAACCTTAAGGGGCAGCAGATGGACCGTCCATTTGACGGGGTGAACATCGAGGTCACCACCGGCAGCGACAACACGCGCAGCGCCAGAAAAATATTACGCTCTAACTGATCATGGACATGAATAGTACTATGCACAATAGTCCTCGGGTGACAGCAACGTTGCTGGCCCTGATAATAGCCGTGGCGCTCTCGATTCAAGCCTACGCCCTGCGTGGCGACGTGAACAACAATAACGAAGTGACAATCGCCGATGTCACGGCACTCATCGATTACCTGCTGAGTGGCGACGCATCATCCATCAGCCTGACGGGGGCCGACGTCAACCGCGACGGCAATGTGGCCATCAATGACGTCACCGCGTTGATCGACTACCTCCTGGGCGGCCAGTGGCCAGCTGCACCGGTCCAAACGTTCACTGTCAACGGCGTGGACTTTGCCATGGTGCCTGTCGAGGGCGGCACGTTCGCGATGGGTGCCACCGCCGAGCAGGGCAGCGATGCCAGCAGCCGAGAGAAACCGGTCCATCAGGTAACACTATCCTCTTTCTCCATCGGGCAAACCGAGGTCACTCAAGAATTATGGGTTGCGGTCATGGGTAGCAATCCCAGCTATTTCGGCGGGAGCCAACTGCCTGTGGAACAGGTATCCTGGCAAGACTGCCAAGCGTTCATCTCACGGCTGAATGAATTGACCAATGAGAATTTCAGGCTTCCCACCGAGGCCGAGTGGGAATTTGCGGCTCGCGGGGGCAATGACAGCCAGGGTTATAAATACTCGGGCGGCAACAATCTGTCAACAGTAGCCTGGTATTCCTATAACGACTCGTGGGAATTGCGAGGGACGGGTTACTATGGCACCCATGTAGTAGCTACCCGCAATCCCAACGAGCTGCAGCTCTATGACATGAGCGGCAATGTCCACGAGTGGTGCCAGGACTGGTATGGAGATTATGCCAGCGCTGCACAGCTTGACCCTCCAGGACCCTCGACGGGGACGACCCGGGTGTATCGTGGTGGCAACTGGAACCTTGACGAGTGGTTTTGCCGTGTGTCGTTCCGCAATGGCCTGTCGCCCGCCAACCGCAACTACGGCATTGGCCTGAGGCTGGCGCGATAGTGGCAACCAGGTAGAGATTGGCAAGCCGCAATACGGAACCACAGCGACGCCTGAGGGGCTAGTTCATGGAGACGCAAAATTTTGCGTCTATACATGTCGTGCGGGTTGATTGTCAGTTGTTTGCCGCTATAAAGTTCATGTTTACATTTAAACTTTATAACAAAGGGGTCGCCGCTGGCGACGGGGCTACACGAGGCAGTACCGGCAGTGCCCCCTTTGCGCTGCTTAGGAGCGTGGCGGTACAACCAGTTAATCAAAGGTCACCCTAATGAGTGAGCATCTGCATGAGAACGAAGACAGAGATGTTGGGGCGCAACAGGGGCGGGTTACTGGTGCGATGTAAGGGGTGGGCTTTGGCGCTTCCCCTTTATAATGTGAGGGCAAATGATGGGGAAGTGCTTTTTTTATAAAAAAAAGACAACTAAAATTTGCCGATTTCAATAATAATCTATATTTTTGTGGCACAAAAACATGAGAATCTTGTATAATGAGCCATCAAAAAAGACCATTAATTAACTATTTTATAGTGTTTTAACAACTTTTTATTAACTACTTAATTTCAATCAAAATTATGAAGAAATTATCAGTACTTTTGGTTGCTATGGCAGTAGCTGTTAGCGCTTCGGCAGGTGTAAACCTGAAGGCTAGCCGCTCTATCAAGAGCAACAAGATCATGCCCAAAACCGAGATGGTTAAGTCAACCGTTAAGGTAAATGACCTCAAGGCAAAGACCCAAATGCGCGCCACCATCGCTGCTCCCGAGGGTGAGGCTAAGACCTATCTGCGCTCAGGTAAGGCTATTTATGTTTCCAATGGCTATCTCTACACTGGCGAGCAGAACAAGCGCATCGACATGGTTTACGGTGAGAATGGCAAGGTTTACATGAAGAACCTGCTCTTCGGTACTGGCGACGCTTATGGTGAAAACTGGGTTGAGGGTCAGATGAACGAGGATGGCACCGAGATCGTTGTTCCCATGGGCCAGTCGATTTACTACAGCGACTACTACATGGCTGACGTTGTTTTGGGATTTGGCCAGACCGAGGTTCTCTACGACGAGGAAGGTAGCCCTTATCTGAGCCTGACCGTTGACGACCGCGTAACTGAGGCCGTTTACAGTGTAGAAGGTGACGTGATCACCCTGCAGGGCACCGATGGTCCCGCCGAGTTCACTGGCGAGCTGAGCGACTATGAGGCTTATGGTCTCTGCGCTTACTGGACCGATGACCTGTCATTTGCTGGCATCGAGTGGAACACCGTCTTCACCGAGACCGAGGCTCCCGTTGTTCCCACCGTGATCACCGAGATCCCCGAGGGTTGCACCACTTACACCTTCTATCGTAACAGTGCTTGCATCTACAACAGCATCTTTGGCATTGGTGAGACTGCTACCGACGGCAAGTTCACCCTTGCAATCGATGAGGCCAATGGTGTAGCTTACATCCAGAACCCCTCATGGTGGCACGACAGCTACAACAGCTGGGTAAAGGGTACCTATGATGCTGCTACCGGTATGATTACCATCCCCACTGGCCAGTACCTGACCTACAGCGAAGCTTATGAGTATGGTGTCATCCTCGGTTGGGGTAAGACCTACACTTACGAGAATGGTGTTGACGAGGAGACTGGTGAGCCCATCTACTACCTGGGCACTGAGCTTGACGAGCGCACCACCGAGATTCAGTTCATGTTTGACGGCCAGAAGCTCTCCATGCTGGGTAGCGAGGGCGACATCAATGCCGAGTTCCCCGAGTGCTTCAATGCAACTGGTCTGTACACCTACTACAGCGACGACCTGAGCATGACCGCTCTTGAGTTCGCCAACGGTGATGCTCCCTTCGGTGAAGTTGCTAACATCGTTCCCGCTGTTCCTGCTAACCCCAGCGCTGACGAGTGGTATGACTGTGGTGACGAGACTGGCTTCAGCCGCTTCTACTTCACCCTGCCCACCACCGATGTTGATGGCAACAGGATTGAGTCAGAGTACGTGACCTACAGCATCTTCGTTGACAACGTTGTGAATGGTGTTGCAGATCCTGAGATCTTCCACTTCACTGGTGACGTTTACACCTTCGACCTGGCAGCTGACGCTGACATCACCGAGGTAACCTATGACCTCTACAGCAACGCCGTTGACTTCCGCGACTACTTCGTTTACTTCTATCGCACCAACGCTGAGGGTTACGAGCCCCTGTTCGCCGAGAACATCGGTATCCAGGTTTACTACACCGTTGACGGTATCAGGAACGCTTCTGACATCGTTTGGTTGTATCCGACCCAGACCAACGTTGACGAGCTGAACGCTGGCAAGACTGTTGCTAACGTACGCTACTTCAACGTAGCTGGTCAGGAGATGGCACAGCCCGAGGGCATCACCATCAAGGTGACCACCTACACCGACGGCAGCAAGAGCGCTGTTAAGGTTGTGAAGTAAGCATTTAGCTTCAACAATTTAACAGGTAGAGACGCAAAAATTTGCGTCTCTACTTTTTTTATTGAACCAAAGGCAGTAATTTTGTGGGGTATGGAAAAAGAAGCTAATTATCGATTGCTGGCCCAGCAGGTCGAAAGTCTGCTCGAGGGCGAGGACAACACCACCGGTCAGTTGGCCAACGCCGCTGCCCTCATCCACGAGGCATTAGGGTCCTGGTGGACTGGATTCTATCTAGTGAAAGGTGAAGTATTACATCTAGGGCCTTTCCAGGGCCCGGTGGCCTGCTACAGCATCAAGCGTGGTCGAGGCGTGTGTGGCACCGCATGGCAGGAAAACCGCACCATCGTTGTCCCCGACGTGGAACTGTTCCCCGGACACATCGCGTGCAGCAGCCTCTCGCGCAGCGAGATTGTGGTGCCATTGCGCGATCAGGAGGGTACCGTCATCGCCGTGCTCGACATCGACAGCCGTGATTTGGCGGCCTTTGACGACGTAGATGCCCGTGGGCTCGAAGCCGTCGCGCGGGCCATCGAACAGCACGCCTTTAAACATTAAACCACTACTATAGGCCCCATGAGCTACGAACCTCTTGCTGAACGGTTACGCCCCAGGTCGCTCGATGATTACATCGGGCAGCGTCACCTGGTGGGCGAGGGTGCCGTGATCCGTCGCATGATCGAGAGCGGCAACATCTCGTCATTCATCCTGTGGGGACCGCCAGGCGTGGGAAAAACCACCCTGGCGCGCATCATCGCTGAGCAGACCCAAGTGCCGTTCTACACCCTGAGCGCCGTCACCTCGGGCGTGAAAGACGTGCGCGAGGTGCTCGACCGTTGCATGGCCGATGCCCGCAGCGTATTTTCCAAGGGGAGGCCCATCCTGTTCATCGACGAGATACACCGTTTCAACAAGTCACAGCAGGACTCGCTGCTCGGGGCTGTAGAGCGGGGCACGGTCACGCTCATCGGGGCGACGACCGAGAATCCCTCGTTTGAGGTCATCCGTCCCCTACTCTCCCGCGCCCAGGTGTATGTGCTCAACCCGCTAGACCGTGACGACCTCCTGCACCTGCTCGACCATGCCCTGAAGACCGACAAGATGTTCCAGGGACGCGAGGTGCGCGTGGAGCAGACCGAGGCGCTACTGCGGTTTGCCGGCGGTGACGCGCGCAAACTGCTCAATATCCTTGACCTCATCATGCAGTCCCTGCAAGAGGGCGAACCCGTCGTCATCAACGACGACATCGTCACGAGCCGCCTGCAGCAAAATCCGCTCGCCTTTGACAAGAACGGCGAGATGCACTATGACATCATCTCGGCCTTCATCAAGAGCATCCGCGGCAGCGACCCCGATGCGGCCGTCTATTGGCTCGCACGGCTCATTGCCGGCGGCGAGGACCCCAAGTTCATCGCCAGACGATTGTGCATCCTTGCTGCCGAGGACATCGGTCTGGCCAATCCCAATGCCCTGCTGCTGGCTAACGCCACATTTGACATCATCAACAAGATAGGCTGGCCCGAGGGGCGCATCCCCTTGAGCGAATGTGCCATTTACCTTGCCACCAGCGCCAAGAGCAACAGCGCCTACCTGGCTATCGACAGCGCCCTGGCACTCGTCAACGAGACGGGCAACGCACCCGTGCCGTTGCACCTGCGCAACGCCCCCACGACGCTCATGAAGCAATTGGGCTATGGCAACGATTACAAGTATGCCCACGACTTCCCGGGCCATTTTGTAAGGCAAGAATACATGCCCCAGGAGCTGCACCACCCCCAGCTGTGGCATCCTCAGGACAATCCCAGCGAGAACCAGATGACCGCACGCCAGCAAGGCCGCTGGGGAAAGCCTAGCGACAACAAGTCTTAAAGATAGATGCTATAGAAGCTCATTGATGCCCGAGGGAAAGCTCCGTTAGGAGCGGCCAGGGCATAGGCAGGGGTACAACGAGGCGAAGCCGAGTGAAACCCCTGCAATAGTAGACAGCACTGGTATTAGCCCCATCGGGGCGGCAGTTAATCATTGATACACAATCTGTCACCACTAACGTGGCTAATGTTCGTGTGTGGCATTCAATTACAGGGGTTCCGCTACGCTACACCCCTGCCTATACCCTGACCAGCCCTGACGGGCTTCAAAGTAAGCCCCATCACGCGAAAATGCCATAACGGCATTGATATTGAAACGCTTATGGAACCTTGGCGCTTTTTTTCCTGACAACAATGAATATCAATAGAGGCTATAGCTCATCACTGGCCATTGCGGGCCTGGGTGGGCGTCATGCTATAGTACTGGCGGAACACCCTCGAGAAATAAGCGACATCAACGAAGCCACACTGCTCGGCCACATCGCCAATGAGCATGTCGGGATGCTTCTTGAGCAGGCGCATGGCCTTCTCCATGCGCAACTGGGAGATGAATGCGATCACGCTCTTGCCGGTCAATGACTGGATGCGCCGTTTCATCTGGATTTCACCCATCTTGAGCTTAAACGCGATTTTATCGATATCGGGCTTTGTCTCACCATTGACAAACTGATCATCCACCAGCTGTGCAAAGCGGTACAAGAATGTCTTGTCATCAAGAGCAGTCACGTCTCTATCGCCTTCATCAAGAAGCTCCACACGGGGTTTCATCTGGTTACGTTCAGCCATGTGATTGACCCACGCCAACAGCTCCACGCCAACGAAGGGCTTTTCCAGATAAACATCGGCGCCCGCCTCGATGCCCTTGACGCGGTCCATGTAGCCAGTGCGTGCGCTCAGCATGAGGATTGCGGTATTATACAGTTCGCTCGACGCCCTTATCTTTCTACTCATCTCGTAACCGTCCATCTGTGGCATCTTCACATCGGTGATAACCACAGCGGGCCTCAACTCCAGTGCCCTGGCCAATCCCTGCTCACCATTGTAGGCATACTGCACGTTGTAATGGTTCTTTAGCACCTTACCCACCATTTGGGCCACATCGCTGTGGTCCTCGACGATCAGCACAACGGGTTTGTCCTTGGCGCAGCCCTCGTCGAGCACATCGGGCTCCTCTTTCTTGCGTGCAATGCTCACTAGCGGAATCGATGATGCAATCAGATCGTCAAAACGCTGTTTCACATCCTTACCGCCCTTGCTCGGCAGCTTCACGGTAAACACCGAGCCGCGATCCTTCATGCTATCTACGGCCACCGAGCCGCCCATAGCCATGGTCATGTCGCGAACCACCGTCAAGCCGATGCCCACGCCATCCACCATCTGCTCAGCGTCGGCCGAACGATAGAAGGGCTCAAACACATGGGGCAAGTCCTCCTTGCTGATGCCCATGCCGTCATCGGCCACCTTGATGATAAACACGCCGTCCTCAACCTGAGTGGTCACTGTGATCTTGCAATACTCGCGACAATAGTTCATCGCGTTATCGATCAGGCTCCCGACAATCGTCCTGAGGTAATGAGGGACAGTCTCAATCTCGGCACTGAGCTCGCGCGACGCATAGGTCAATTCGATGTGGCGCTCGACACATGCCTCATGGTAACTCTCCAATATCATTCTCATGTAGGGCACCACATCACCCCGCATCCATTCCAGTTTTTTAATCTCGCTGCGCACGCTGCCCACTTCCAGGATGCGGTCAACCAACAAGAGCAGGTTGCGGCACTGGCGCTCGACGATATCGACATTCTTGCGTTGCTCTGGAGTGTAACCACACTCATCGGCAACAATGTTGTCGGTGGCGCCCATGATCGCGCTCAACGGGGTGCGCAACTGGTGAACCACATTGGTAAAGAACAAGGACCGGGTCTCCTCGAGCTGACGCATGTGGCGCTGGGAACGGGTCCTCACCCTCATCGCATAGACCAGGGCTGCAATGATGCCGCCTGCCATGAGCAACAATGCCAAGATGAACATGAACTGCATGTTGCGCATGCGCTTCAAGCGGTCGATATCCTTGTTGAGCACGTCAACTTGCCCTGAAGCACGCGTGCGCTCATAGTTCACAAACTGGGTGCGCATCTCATCATTCTTCTTCAGGCCATAGACGCTGTCGAGCAGTTCGGTGCCCTTCACATAATAATCCAACGCCTCCTGGGGATTACCCTCGAGCCGTGCCAGCTCGTAACGCGTCAGGTGGCCGCGCGCCTGGTGCTCACGGCTACCAACAAGCAACGCCTCGGCCTCGGCCTGCTGCAGGTACTCGCGTGCTTCCTCCTTCTCTCCCATCTTGATGCTCACACGAGCCAATGCCAAGCATGCCTCAAGCCAGTACCATCGCTCGCCCAGGTCCTTTAATTGGCCATAGGCCTGGCGGTACTCGTTGATGGCATGAGAGAAACGGCGCTCATCCTCGTGCAACTCGCCGAAGTGCAAGTGGCACAATGCGACACCTATCTCATTATTGGCCTGCTGATTACACTCCAGTGACTTGCGGTAATAGTACCATGCTGAGTCTAACTGGCCAAAAGCCTGCTTGACAGCGCCCAATCGGGAATAGTTCACCGCCTTTCCCACATCGCGGCCAAGCTTAATTTCACCTTGCAGGGCCTCGTGAAGCACACTGTCGGCTATCGGGTAATTGCACATCTCAATCTCAATCATGCCGATGCCGTTGAGTGTCTTCACGCGCATCGAGAGCGCCTCATCGCTCTTGTGGTCACTATAGGCGTCGGTCAACTTGAGGGCCCTGATCAAATGGTCATTGGCTTTAGCCAGGTCACCCTGTCGCCTGCAGTCGGTACCCAGTTCGTTAAGCGCCTCGACCATCTCGATGGTGTCCTCTAGCTGGGTGGCAATATCCAGGCTGCGGTTATGGGCTGTTATAGCATCGGTAAAGCGAGAGTGTTTACGAATCACCCGGCCATAGTACTTGCTGGCAATCATCTCGCCCATGGCATCTCCCTGGGCATGATAGCGTTTTATCATCGCGGCAAGGCTGTCGGACGACGTCACACGCCCTATCACACTATCCAACTGGGCAAAACGGGCCTCATCGCCATGCCCACGCGCCGACCGATGGCCACAGGATGTGCACGATGGCATGCATAGTAGCGCCGCGAGACAAAGTAGTAGCGCCCACAACATCAGCACGTTAACTCTGATAGTAGTCACTACATTTCCGGCATGATAAAAGCAAGGATGACCGAAATTCATTACACAGGTTATAAATGATTATTTAAGCCTATTATAATCCATGCAAAAATAGTATCTTTTTTTACAACTAGTAACTTTTTCTTATCACCAGTTACTTTTTTATATCTATTTTACTGAAAACAGTAGGCAACAGGCGTTTTTTCATGTGATTTTGTTCTCATCAATCCCAGCCAACGGAACCTCATTCCTGAAAATCTTCATTTTTTAGCAGGCACTTTACCGCTGTATCGATTAATTTACCTAATTTTGCAGGTTATCTCATGGAAAATAAAAAAACCATATTTCAGCGCGCGGCCGAGTGGGGCATCCCATTTGGTCTTTATCTGGCTTGCGCGGCCATGACCTATATCTTCAGCGATTACTTTTCGCCGCTATTATTACTGTTCATGGTGATGTGCACTTGCCTTCCTGTGGTCGTGTACTTCTTCCAGCGGCGCAAGTTCATCGAGGATGACGGTTTCACCGAGTACGCGGGCCTGTGGATGCTTGGCATCATGCTGTTCCTGCTCGGCACACTCATTGCCAGCTTCATCGTCTATCTGGTGCTGCAGCACATCAGGCCGACGTTCATGTATGACATTGCCCAGATGATCATCGACACCGACAAGCAAGCCCCGGGCGTGATGGATAACGAGTTGCTGCAGATCATCAAGCGCATGGTTGACGAGAAACTCATGCCCTCGCCCATCGAGATTGTGATGAGCATGTACTGGCTCGTCACCTTCATGGGATCGCTCATCAGCGCTGTCACGGCACTCATTGCCCACCGTGCCATCAACAAGCGCGGCAAATAGTCTTAACACCGATAATTAAGCTAGTTTCTAGATCATATATATGGATATTTCAGTAGTCATTCCACTGTATAACGAAGCCGAGTCACTGCCCGAGCTGGCAGAATGGATCGAGCGCGTCATGAACGAGAATAACTTCACTTATGAAGTGCTGTTTATCAACGACGGCAGCACCGACGACTCATGGGAAGTGATCAAGGGTCTTCACGAGAAGAATCCGCGCATGAAGGGCATCTCCTTCAGGCGCAATTATGGCAAATCGCCGGCGCTCAACACGGGTTTTCAACAAGCCCAGGGTGACGTCATCATCACCATGGACGCCGACTTGCAGGACAGCCCCGACGAGATCCCCGAGCTCTACCGCATGATCACCAGGGATGGTTATGACCTGGTGAGCGGATGGAAAAAGAAACGCTACGACCCGCTCAGCAAGACCATCCCCACCAAGTTGTTCAACGCCACCGCGCGTCGCGTGAGCGGCATCCACAACCTGCACGACTTTAACTGCGGTCTGAAAGCCTATCGCAAGAAGGTGGTCAAGCACATCGAGGTGTATGGCGACATGCACCGCTATGTGCCCTACCTGGCCAAGATTGCGGGATTCACGCACATTGGCGAGAAAGAGGTCAAGCACCGTGCCCGCAAGTACGGCTCGACCAAATTCGGCCTGGATCGCTTTGTCAACGGTTATCTGGACTTGATCACCCTGTGGTTCCAAGCCAAGTTCGGGGTCAAGCCCATGCATTTCTTCGGCTTGTTGGGTAGCCTCATGTTCCTGCTGGGCTTTATCGCCGTCATCGTCGTGGGCGCCCTCAAGCTCTACTACATGTACAGTGGCCACAGCTACAGGCTGGTTACCGAATCACCTTACTTCTACCTCTCACTAACGATGATGATCCTAGGCACCCAATTGTTCCTCACTGGATTTCTGGGAGAACTCATCATCCGCCACAGCTACGACCGTAACCACTACGAAATCAACGAGCGCATCACCGACGAGGGCGACCCCAAAGCGTTGCCTTCTCGTCAGGTCGAGGAGCTGCCTGCACAGGTCAAGGAAACCGTCAATACTAACGCATCAAACGAGGCTCAATGAACCGACTGCCCATCATAGCCATCTTTTCGCTGCTTGCGCTGGCCCTAGGCATGAGCGCGTGCAGCGACGACAGTTGCTATGACAACGGCAGCAGTCTGCCCTTGGCCACGCTCCACGTTGGCGAGACCCAGCAGGCCATCCCGGGGCTGTCAGTGATGGGCATCGGAGTCCCTGGCGACAGCCTGCTGGTGGATTCATCATCGGTCAGTGAGGTCTATCTCCCCTTGCGCGCCAGCGTGGGCACTACCAGCTATGCCCTGTGGAGATGGATCAATAACGAGACCCTGTTGCGCGACACCATCACCATTGAGTATGAGCCCATCGAGTACTTCCACTCCATCGAGTGTGGCGCGATGTACAACTTTGACATCAAGAACGTCAACACTACCCATCACGGCATCGACTCGGTCGTGTGGCTCACTCCCCATGTCACTAACTCGCGCACCCCTGCCCTGCGCATCTATTTCACCCAACCAGCCTCATGAGAATCAGCCCACATAACGCCACACATGCCATCAAAGGGACGGTTCTTTTGATGACATTTGTAATCCTTACCGCGCTGGGCGCTGGGGCTCAGGAGCCGGATAAGAGGCATGTCACGCCTGTCAAACCCGAGACCAACCGCGTGCAGCCGCCACCCAAGGGCACCGACGAGAAAATCATCCAGCAATACATCAGCGGCGACAGCACCGCTGCCATCCAGGAGGCGCGCAAGGACTCGCTCAGGCGGGCCTACAAGCGCTATCCCCGCTTGACCGACCTATCAATCGGTGTCAACCTGGCCGAGCCGCTGTTCATGGCCTTCGGGCAGAGCTATGCCAGTGCCGACGTGAGCGCGACGCTCAACATGTGGAACCGCGTGCAGCCCACGGTAGAACTGGGCCTTGGCTGGGCCAGGAACACGCCCGACGACATGAACTTCACCTACAAGGGCAAGCCATCGCCCTATTTCAAGATAGGTGCTAACTACAATTTCCTGTTCAAGAGTAGTCCTGACTATCAGGTGTTATTAGGAGTGAGGCTGGGTTACAGCACCTTCTCCTATGATGTGACCGACGTTTATTACACCAACAGTTACTGGAACGAGGACATCCCCTTTGCCATCAAGGGAGAACACTCCCACGCCCTGTGGGGCGAGGCCGGCCTGGGGCTCAAGGTCAAACTGTGGGACCGCGTGGGCATGGGATGGATGATACGTTATCACGGCATCTTTGACTATGGCAAGAATGCCAATTCAAGACCCTGGTTCATACCCGGTTATGGACCACGAGGCAGTTCTTTGGGCTTATCATTGAGCATTTTCTATACCCTCCCCCTCCACCGCGAGGCAGCGGTGAGCGTGGACAACAACAACCAACATCCTTAATCCATTGGCGAGAATGATGAGAAAACCCTTTGGCATTCAACGGCCTAGCGCCATAATACCCAAACACAGGCCGGCGGTAAAACCGGGCTGGTACAAGCGTTTCAGGCAACTGGCGGCACTGGCCGACAAGTCATTCAAGATCAAGCCATGACAGGATTGGCTAGACATCTGCCCTTCTTGCTTGTCATCGCAGCCGTGTGTTGCGTGGCCTCATGCGGCCACGACGAACCTGGGGGCAAGCGTCCGGGCAACAATGGCAGCATCGTCAACAACGACACCACGACACGTGACACCACTGGACGCGTCACGCCCAACGACACCACCAGCCGCGACACGACTGGTCGCGATACCACAGGTGGTTCACCTTCAAGCACTTTCACCCTCAAGCTGAGTGCCGAGCGCGATTATGGCTACATGGGACAGACTATCCAACTACATGCCACCACCAGCGCCGATGCCACCGTAAAATGGAAATCAACCAACACCATGGCGGCTACCGTCAACAACGAGGGGCTAGTCCTCCTGGCCAATGTGCGTGACGACTGCGAGACGTACATCATCGCCACGGCCAACAACACCTCCGACTCCATCCTGCTGCACAACCGCGCGTGGCACGTCGCCCTCATGGAAAACGGCACTTGGGCCACTGGTGAGCACCGCAAGGTTCATCGCGGCGACACCCTCGCCGTGACCATCGTGGACCAGTCGCTCCACCTCATCAATGACAATAGTTTTAATGCATCGGCATGCCAATGGGTACCAGCATGTTACGAGACCGACATCAACACCATTATGTCAGCCATCGAGGCACCCTCACAGGCCAATGGATGGCAAGCCAAATGGGTGATGGCTCCAAGAGCACCAGTCAATGTAACTTTCACAATCACCGCCCACTACAATGGCGCTGCCTCGACCCTGTCATTCATCGTCCTGCCCTAAACAATTACTACTATAAGGATTGTTAAATTTTGCCGATTTCATAAAAAAATTTGGTCAGTCCAAAAAAAGTTTGTAATATTGTACTCTGAAAAGCGGGATAATTGACGCATCTGATGCTCAAGTTTCTCATTTTCAGATTGTTGACCATGCCACTATCATACTTCCAAAAAGGGCCTTGATAGTGCGTGAGTTGATAAATTAAACAGTAACAGAAAACAAAAAAATATTAATTGACATTATTACTAACAATTTAATTCATTTGACTATGAAGATTAAAAGTTTACTTCTTTTTGCTGCCGCAGCATCGCTGAGCGTTTCCGCTTTTGCTGATGACCTGTCAACCGGTGAATTGGCATGGCTGACCAATGGCGACCCCGCCATGACTGGCCAAGCTACCCAGGACCACTTCTTTGTTCGTGGTGATTTTGATGACACGGGTGAGATGAAGACCTATGACAACACCATGAGCTTCAAGAGCGGCGCCATGCAGACCATCTGGTTCTATCTCAACGACGATGAGATTTATCAGAATGAGGCTGTTCAGGCACTCACTCCCATTGCTTACAACTCAGCAGGTGACCTCTACAACGAGATTACTTATAACTCATTCCAGATGGACATTTATCTGCCCGAGGGTCTTGAGTTCACCGTCAACGACGATGACGAGCAGTATGCTCAGGGTGACCGTATGCCCAACACCAGCAACCTGACGTTAGGTCTGAAAGAAGGAACCAAGGTGATCGACGGCAAGAACTATGCTGCCTATACCGTTGTTGTTTACAACTCAAACGCTTATGGCTCACACCTGTCAGCCCAGACCGCTGGTAAGTACAGGCAGAATGGTGCGCTCAAGAAAGACTACACCGTCTTTGGTCTGTTCATCAAGAACAACAACCAGGAGACCATCGAAGGCCAGATTGATGACATCATCCTTGGCAACATGATCATGAACTTCCGCGAGAGCGCCATCGCTGAGTGGAACTCCAACGAGGGTACCTTCTTCTATGGCACCGGTGGTAATGCTGAGACCCAGCGCTTCATGCAGTTCAACCGCGTGAGCACCTTCGGCAGCGCTAGCGTTGTTGAGAACCTGGCTCAGAAGACCATCAAGAACGTGAAGTATTACAACATCGCTGGTATGCAGAGCGAGGTGCCCTTTGATGGCGTGAACATCAAGGTCGTTACCTATAACGACGGTACCACCAGCACCTACAAGGTGATGAAGTAAGAAATCACAACTTTTTCATAACATAAGAAAAGCCCATAGACAATTAGTCTACGGGCTTTTTCTTTTGAATTGGGCTAATTGGGATTTCTGATTGGGTGCTTCATCCAATCGTCCTCAAATTGCGGCTCAGCGGAAAATTAGTGGGGGCAGGCATAAATCCTAGTGAGCCTGAAAAGGAAGAATTTTTCATCAACAACTCCCCTTACAGAGCCTCTAAAACTCTTGATTTTGGAATTGAACGATTCTGCG
>Ga0247611_10002229_pt1 | contig 32101 bp, 28 predicted proteins | sample 177DNAGHGhighgp2_FD_192422 | JGI IMG/M metagenome (GOLD analysis project Ga0247611, IMG submission 192422) | Sheep rumen microbial communities from Palmerston North, Manawatu-Wanganui, New Zealand - 1770 DNA GHGhigh gp2 | ecosystem: Host-associated > Mammals > Digestive system > Stomach > Rumen... | reverse complement strand
CGTCCTTGGCTCTGCGATAGGCATCGCGACACTGCTTGCCGCCAATTTCAGGATGAATCTTCAGCGCCAGTTCACAGAAGACCTTGTTGCAGGCCTGCCAGTTCTCAAAGGCGATGACATCCATCTCGTCCTTATAGTCATCATAATTAGCCTCGCCACCATACAGGGCTTGGATAGCGGCCTCCAAATCGCGCTGGAACACGACGACAGCCACGGGCGCCATCAATATGGCATTAGCCGTACTGTCACCCATCACGCCAGCAGGAATGCCGCTGGCCTCGAGGGCACCCTTGACGATATTGGCGTCGATGGCGTTAGGGAATTTATCAAAAACAATGAGTTTCTCTTCCATTGGGTTGACTGATTTAACGGGTTACTTAATACCACGATTGTTAAGAGCAGCCTGATAACGGTGAGCGTTGTCAAGGTGAGAGGCATAGTCACGGGTGAAATCGTGATAGCCGCTGAAGTCAGCACGGGCACACATGTACATGTAATCGTGCTGAGGAGCGTTGAGCACAGCATCGATGGTCGATTTTTCGGGCAGGCGGATGGGACCTGGTGGCAAGCCATCAACGCGATAGGTGTTGTAAGGTGATTTCACCTGTGTCATAGGTTGCGTGATGCGCTTGATGGAGAAATCGCCCAGTGCGAATTTCACCGTCGGGTCGGCCTGGAGGCGCATGTGCTGCTGGTAGCGGTTGAGGTAGAGGCGAGCCACCTTGCCGCGTTCGTCGGCCTTGCTTGTCTCTTCCTCGACAATCGAGGCGATGGTGGAAACCTCATCGGGCGTGAGTCCCAGTTTCTGGGCTTTGGCCTTGCGCTCGTTAGTCCAGAAATCGTTGTAATAGTCGTTGAAACGGGCAAGTGTCTTCTCGGGTGAGATGTTCCAGTAGAACTCATAGGTGTCGGGCATGAGCAGGCAGACGATCGTCTCGGGTGTCTTTCCATACTTGGCACAAATGGCGCTATCCTTCAGCACCTTGAGCATCTCATCAGCACCATCCATGAAGGTGTCACCCCATCGCTGTGCCCACTCGTCGAGCGTGCGCACGTTGTTAAAGGTGAACTTCACGCCGCTCTGCACGCCGTTCTTGATGCGCCGGGCAGCAGTGAAGGGCGAGGTACCCTGTTCAATGCGGTAGGCCCCCTCGCGGTTCTCGACCTTGGCGTTCATCAGCTTGAGCATGGTCGCCACGCGGCTGCCGAATGACTCATCCACATGGCACTTGACACTATCGGCAATCTGGTCAATGGTGCTGCCCTTGCGCACCTTGACCACTCCCTCGGCAGGAGCACCCATGAGCAGGTAGGGCACCGTGCATGCCACGAGGGCAATTACTATAGCGGCAATGATGCCGACAATCCATTTTTTCTTATTCATTTCCCTTTTAATTATTCGGTTTTTTGTTTTCCCAGGCGATAAGACCTTGCCGGGCAATTAATCACCATTTACCGGAACCATGGCAGTGAGCAGTCGAGCCGTGCCCGTAAACTGAATGGACGACACGGTGGCAGGCACGAGAGCCGAATGGCCCATCGGTAATGTGACGGAATCCATGCCCTCGACCATGACCGTCGTTTCGCCTTCGATGCACATCAGCGCTATAAACGAGTGCTGTGCGGGCAGCGGTAGGTCAAGACGGCCATCCACATCAATGTGGCACACATCAAACTTGGAACATGACACCACGGGAGTAACCCCCATGGCCTTGACTGGACCATAATGGACTTCGCTTTCCACAACATCATAGTTGAGGGCCTCGCGGGCCTGCTGGGTGTGAAGTTGGCGCAGGTTGCCATTAGCGTCACGGCGGGCATAGTCCCACACGCGGTAAGTGATGTCGCTCGATTGCTGAATCTCAACGAGCATATTGCCCGCACCGATGCAATGGATCTGTCCTGCGGGGATGAAGAATGCTGCGCCTGGCTTGCTATCATGGGCTGCAATGACATCGATTATTGAGCCATCCTCCACCCTAGCGTCATACTCCTCGGGCGACATCGGCCGGTTAAAGCCAGCACGAATCTTGGCGCCCTCGTCGGCTCGCAGGATATACCACATCTCGGTTTTTCCTTCACAACCATGCAATTTCATCGCCAACTCGTCGTCGGGATGCACCTGCACTGACAGATCACGGCGCGCATCGATGAACTTGATGAGCAGTGGAAATACGGTACCAAAACGGCGAAAGACATCCTCGCCCACCAGTTGTGCGCCATAGCGCTGGACAAGCTCGGTGAGCGTCAAGCCCTTGTCGGGACCCTCGGCGACGACCGACTCACGACCCGGCACACCCGAGATTTCCCAACTCTCGCCAATGGGCTCATCGCACGGCGGCTGCCCCTTGAAGGCTGTCATCTGATTCCCACCCCACAACACAGGTTTGAGAATGTTATTGAAGCTATATATCTGCATGACATAAAAAATAATTGATTCAACCTACAAAGGTAGTGAAAAGTTTTCTATTTCGGGTTTCTAGCGCTCAGATTATGACTTGAGCGCTGAAAAAGTGGCCTTAAACACGAGCAACAGGCCCGAACTACCGAGATAGAACGGGCCTGTGGGAATTTGACATCCGATTGATTAGATCATTACTCAGCGGGGCCGGCATCGATGTTTTTAACACTCTTGACCACCTGACCAAGCAGGAAGACGGGCGACGTGCCCAGAATAATCAATACCCAGGTTTTCAGGTCGAGGGGAGCGCAATTAAACAACGGAGAAGCGAACTGCACGAGGGCAATCTGGCCGACAAATATGACAATGGCCACAGCCCAAAAGACCTTGCTATCCTCCATGTTATTAAATGCCCACTTGCCTGTAGCGAATGCCCTGGCATTGAGTATATTCCAGAACTGCAGGAACACAAAGACGCTGAAGAACACGCCCATCTCCTCAGGATTAATGTTGGGATTGATGCCGCGCATAAAGACAGGGCCTCCATTGGCCTCCCTGACAAAATAATAGTACAAGCCAATCATGAGTACGGCGAACAACACGCCGCATATCATGATGAAACGCATCATGACAGGGGTGATGATGCTGGCCTTGGAGTTGCGTGGCCGCTGACGCATGAGCACGCTATTGGGCGGCAGCGATGCGAGGGCAAGGGCGGCAAAGGTGTCCATGATCAGGTTGACCCACAGCATCTGAGTAACGGTGAGCGCCGGCTGCTTGCTGAAGAACGAGCAAACGGCAACAACCAAACAAGCGCACACGTTGACCGTCAACTGGAACAGGATGAAGCGCTGGATGTTGCTGTAGAGTGAGCGACCCCACAGAACCGCCTTGTTGATGCTGGCAAACGAGTTGTCGAGGATGGTGATGTCGCTGGCCTCCTTGGCTACGGCGGTGCCATCGCCCATCGACATGCCCACCTGGGCCGCATTGAGGGCAGGTGCGTCATTGGTTCCGTCGCCAGTGACAGCCACCACTTCGCCCTGCTTTTGCAACAGGCGCACCAGGCGCGCCTTGTCGTCAGGACGTGCGCGGGCCATGATCTTGATCTTGGCGACACGTTTGGCAGCCTCGTCATCGGTGAGAGCGGCAAAATCAGGTCCAGTTATGATGGCGTCGGCGGTATCCTCATCGGTCCACAAGCCCACCTGGCGGCCTATCTCGCGCGCCGTGGCGCCCGTGTCGCCCGTGACAATCTTCACCTTGACACCCGCATTGCGGCAGTCTTGGATGGCTGCCGGCACATCAGGTCGCACGGGGTCGCTGATGGCCACAATGCCCAACAGGGTAAGTCCAGAGAATCTACCGCTCCTCAACTCGTTGATGACCTTGTCAGGGGCCACGTCACGGTCGAGTTCGGCACAGGCAAACGCCAACGTGCGCATCGCCTTGGATTGGAAGCCGGTCAATTCATCCGAAACCTGTTGAGAAGACACGCCACCAGCTATCGTGTCACACATGCTCATGACAATCTCGGGAGCACCCTTGACAAGCAGCAAGCGCTTGCCCGTGGTGCTGTCGATGACGGTCGCCATATATTTTGTCATGGTCGAGAACGGCAGCTGAGCCAGCGCGTCGACCTCGTTGCGAACGGCCATATAATCAATGCCCGCATCTTGCAGCCACAGCAGCAGAGCACCCTCGGTGGGGTTTCCCAGCGCCACGATATTGGACGGGTCACTGTCGTCGAGGAAGGCCGTGCTATTGCAGGCAATGCTCTCCCTGACGATGGCACTCACCTCATCATCGGCGAACTTGTCTCCATCGGGCAAGCCATAGAAACGGGCCTGATAGACCTGCATCTTGTTCTGGGTGAGCGTACCGGTTTTATCGGTACAGATGACTGTGGCGGCGCCCATGGTCTCACAGGCATGCATGCGGCGCACCAGGTTGTTGTGCTTGAGCATCTTGCGCATACTCAAGGCCAGCGACAGAGTCACACTCATGGGCAGGCCCTCGGGCACTGAGACGACGATGAGCGTGACAGCCAGCATCACCGTCTCGATGAAATACTGGGCATCGGCGACGACGCCCTCACTGCCAGCGATGAAGTATTCCACGACACGTCCGAGCACGAGCAGGGCCGCCATGATGTAGCTGCCGTGGGAGATGGTGCGTCCCAGGCGGTCGAGCTGCTGGGTGAGCGGGGTCTTGATGTTGTTGTCGATTTGGGCGTCACGGTAGATCTTGCCATACTCGGTCATGTCGCCCACGCGATCCACACGCATGGTGGCATTGCCCTCAATCACTGTGCTCGCACGCAGGAGTTCATTGGCGGGATAGGTGGCCTCGGTGGCCTTGGCGGCTAACGCGGGGTCGTGGGTTTTCCATGCCGATGGCTCGCCAGTGAAGGAACTCTCGTCAACGGTGAGGTTGAAACTGTCGATCAATGCACCATCGGCGGGCACCTTCTCGCCTGTATCAAGAATGACGATATCGCCCACAACGATGTCGCAACGCGGCACCTGGGTGATGTGTCCCGCACGCATGACCTTGACCTTAATGTGGTCATCGGTCTGGTTGAGGAGGCGGAATTTCTTATTGGCATTGACCTCGACCAGGAAGCCCACCAGCGTTGCCAGCACGATTGCGATGAAGATGCCCAGCGGCTCAAACAGGATGCTCACGCCCATGTCGAGCCAGAAAAACTCATATATAGACAAACCCACCGACAATGCCAGCGCCACTAGCAGGATCTTGATGAGCGGGTCGTCAAATTTCTTCAGGAATTGCTTCCACAATGGTTCATGGACGGGAGGAGTAAGCACATTAGTACCATGCTCTTGCCTACTGGCAATCACTTGTTCGGCAGTAAGGCCGTTATCTGGTTTTCTTTTAGCCATGTTCAGTCAATTTTCACAATTGCATAATTCCCTAGCGGCAATAATCATGCCAAATTAAAACCGGCCTTGATCATGTTGAAAAACAGAATCAAACCGGTTTACGATTAGTGTCATTGCCCTGAGGTAATTTGCGGTGGAGCGGGTTGGCGTGTGAAGCGCGCCTTGTTGAAGATGGAGTCCCAGCGCAACTTGATCACGCCCCACAGTGCCTCAAAGAAGATGCTGCTGTTCATCTTGCTCGTGCCCAGCACGCGGTTGATGAACACGATGGGCACCTCCTTGATGATGAAGCCCATGCGATGGGCAGTAAACTTCATCTCGATCTGGAAGGCATAGCCCTTAAACTCGATGGCATCGAGGTTGATGGCCTGTAGCACCTCGCGACGGTAGCAAACGTATCCGGCGGTGGCGTCGCGAACCTCCATACCGGTAATGAGGCGGACATAGGCCGATGCGTAGTAGCTCATGAGCATCCTACCCATCGGCCAGTTGACGACATTTACGCCTGAAATGTATCTTGAACCGACAGCCACATCAGCTCCGCCTGTAGCACAGGTAGCCTGCAACTCGGGTAGTTTATCGACGGGATGAGAGAAGTCGGCGTCCATCTCGATGATGTACTCATAACCATGGTCCAGCGCCCACTTGAAGCCAGCGATATAAGCTGTACCCAATCCCATCTTGCCAGCCCGCTTGAGGATGTTGATGCGCTCGGGATGCTCGGAGATCAACGACTCGACGATGGCCGCAGTGCCGTCGGGCGAGTTATCATCAACGATGAGCACATCAAACTGGTGCTCACCCACAGCGAGCACAGCCTCGATGATGGCCTTGATGTTTTCCTTCTCGTTATAGGTAGGAATGATGACTAAGCTATCTGACTTCATTAGTGCTTAATATTATCTTGTCGTCAAAATATTTTAAGATACAAAGGTACAATATTTTTTGAAAATAACGTGCTTTATCTATCGATAATTTTATCATCAGCCCCAATTTTGATTTTTTTATCACAAATCAGCGTTTTTTTAGAGCCAAATCGAGCTGCCGCGGTGATGCTCGCAGCACGAGCAGACTTTAGACATTAGGGATTCCACGCTAAGCCGCCAAGGCGCTAAGATTGCTACAGATGGCATCCGCACGCTCTTGGCTGTCCACGAATCACACCCTAATTCATACCATTGCCAATATGAACTAGGGGCGGGTGAGGCGGGCGAGGTAGTCATAGTGGGTGCCGCGGGCGATGATGTCGCAGCGGTAGCCGTGGGCCGCAGCCTGCTCGGCGAGCGTCTCGGGGTCGATAAAGAGCCAGGGGAAGGGCTCACCCTTGACATTGCGGTACTGCATCTGGTAGGTCAGTTCGCCATAATATCCGTCGATTCCCGTGAGGTCGATAATGCCGTCCTCGTCCTCAAAGATGTAGCAAATGTCGCTGGAGTCGCACAGCACCTGCCCACCTGGAGCCAACAGGGTGTCGAGTTGCATGAAGAACGCGGGCAGACGGGAGAGCGAGCCCACGATGCCGATGCCATTCATGAGCATGAGGATGGTGTCATACTGGCCATCGAGGGTGAAAAAGTCCTGTTCACGCACGTCCAGTACTCCTCGCTCGCGCATCGTCGCAACGGCGAGGGGCGAGATGTCGATGGCAGTCACCTGCTTGCCCATCGCCTGCAGGGCAAGCGAGTGGCAGCCTGCTCCGGCGCCCACATCAAGGATTTCACCGGTGGCAGCACGCAAGGCCTCCTGCTCCAGTGCCGGCATGTCGTCAAAGGGGCGAAAGAGCGTAGCCACGGGGATCTCGTCCTCGTCAAACATGGGCGAGAACACCCGTAAGCGTGCCGCCTTGCCGCTACTGTGATAGTCGGCAATTGCATGGCCCATGGGGTCATGATTGCTATTCATCAGCGGATAAAATTTGTACCCTGCCAGGGTTCAAACTCTGGCGGCTGGGCGGTCCCTGACTTGAACTGCTTGACCATCCAAGCCATGTTACGGGCCATGGTGCGCATCGTCTGCAAGCCCTCGGCATCCTGCGCGATATCTCCCGGCTCAAGGCCATAGGCAATGTTCCAGTACTGCGAGGTAACCAGGGGCATGTTGACCATCTGGAACGGCATCTGCAAGGTCTGGAAGGTGGCAGTTGCACCACCACGACGGCACACGGCAACCGCGGCAGCGGGTTTGCCTGCTACCTGGGCACCGGCAAAGAGCATGCGGTGAATCAGGTTGAGCACATTGCCCGTCGGGGTGCCGTAATAGACCGGGGAACCCACGATGAGTCCGTCGGCAGCGTTCATCTTGTCGATCACCTCGTTGCACAGGTCGTCGTTAAACACGCAGTGACCATCGCCCTTAGCGGCGCAAGTGCCGCAAGCGATGCAACCGCGCACGGGCTTGGTGCCAATCCACACGATTTCGGTCTCAAAGCCTTGCTCTACAAGCGCTTGAGCGGCCTCATTAAGGGCCTGATAGGTGTTGCCCCGCTCATGGGGCGAACCGTTGATGAGAAGTACTTTCATTATTCTAGTCCTTAGTTGTTAGTTCTTAGTTAGAGGTTAGGAGTTAGGAGTTGACCTTTCCTAGAGCCTAAAGCCTAAATCACACCTTTGTCATGTGGTAGCCCATGGCCTTGAGCTGCACGGCCATACCCATTTGGTACATCGCCTGCAGACATACGATATAGGCCTTAAACGCCTCGGCCGTGCCTGGCTCCACATCGAGGCGGAACAGGGCGCGCTTGGTGCGCTCGGCTGTGTCGCCCACTAGTTCCTGCAAGGCCTCGGCAGCATCGTCGTGCACGTCGAGCACCTCGTCCATAATGTACTCGTCAAGGTTGTCAAAACCGCGCTTGTCGCGCATGGGGGTGTAAAGGTCCTCAACGTTGGCATAACGCTCCCAGTCGGTGTCCCAGTACTTGGCCACCGCCATGCCGATGAACATCATCCAGCCCAGCGATGCGATGGGATAATCGGCAAACTCACGCGCGCCATCGGGCAGGTAGGCCTCGGCAATGGCGGCCCACTTGGCCTCAACGTCGGGGCACTCGGGCAGGCGCTCGTCCACGGCGCCACACTGCACCAGGTAGCGGTGCAGGTCCTCGTGCAATGTCGTTACAAACTGTTCCATTTTGTCTATAATTATTGATTCTCCTGCAAAGATAGTTACGAATTCCCTTATTTCCAAAGACGGCCAAATTTATTTCCAGAGCTGATCGAAAACTTGGACAACATCGAAGGCAAAGAGCGGTAAATCATAGTAAGTCCTCCAGCGATGTCGCCGAGAATGCAGCAACTATCGCTGGAGGATTATTGATTGAACACCCTTACGGGAGTCTTTTCAGTCTATTATTGTGGATTAGAGGGCAAGACGAAGCCCAATGTAAGGTCTAGCGTCATTTAAACCATTGTACCCACGACACGACACACGACAGTCTTTAGCGTTAAAACCCCAAGCTCCACCACGGCGTACACGGTATGGAGTATTAGTTGTGGGACCCGTTGGATTTGTCTGCGCTTCACTCGTGTATTCGCCATACTTGTCATTGCACCATTCCCAGACGTTGCCACTCATGTCGTATAGACCCAATTCGTTGGGGGATTTAGTTGCAACTGGATGAGTGCCATAGTCAGGACTATCCCAGCCAACAGCATAACTATTTTCATAATACCACGCCACTTCATCAATTGTATTACCTCCAGCGTACTTATAAAACTGGCACTTGTTGCCACCTCGTGCAGCGAACTCCCACTCAGCCTCGGTAGGTAGGCGGAAGGTCCGCCCAGTCATCTGGTTTAATTTGGTGATAAACTCCTGACAGTCGTTCCAAGTAACATCCTCCACGGGACGGTTTAGATCGCCTGTATGTTGGCTCGGGTTGGTTTCCATTACGGCTTTCCATAGCGCCTGAGTAACCTCTGTCTCACCGATGCTGTAACTCGACAATGTCACCTGATGAGATGGATTCTCATCATTGTCACCGTCATCGCCCTGCTCAGCTGTTGAGCCCATCGTGAACGTGCCACCCTCTACCGCAACCATATTAAACAGCACACCATTCACCATAAACGTCTCGACTTGGGTTTCATCTTCTGGCCACTCGCTCGTAAGCAAGTAGTCGATCAAAGTCGTCACATCAGAAATACTGACCTGTCCATCATGATCCACATCACCACGAGGATACTCCAAGCCAGCAGTAAACGAGGCCAACATCAACAACAACATAATGAGTAAATAGCTAATTTTTTTCATATCACATCGGTTTTTTAAGAGATTAAACACTTGATTATTGATTCTCCTGCAAAGATATGAAAATAATTACATTTCCTTGCCCTGAAAGCAATGGTTTTTGTGCGATGGTTGCTTTTTGACATGGTAGGTGACGAATCGGGGCGCGTAATTTTGCGGCGTGATTAATGCTCGCTGGGCTTGCAGGTTTTAGGGTTTAGGCTTTAGGCTCTAGGTTTTAGGTTTTAGGCTTTAGGCTCTAGGTTTTAGGAAAGGCCAACTCCTAACTCCTAACTCCTAACTCCTTATGCGACCAGCGACAAAACTTTGAATTTTTAAAAACAGAAGAACCATGAAGACACCAACAAACCATGAAGAGCACACACGGGTGCTGAGGGCAGCCTACCAGGCGTGGATGAACGCGGCAGGATTGCGGCAGGCCCGGCTCAGGAACAAGCGGTTCACCTATGGCGACCAATGGGGCGACCTGGTGAGGGGTCCGCACGGCAAACTGATGACCGAGGGCGAACACATCGCCCATCAGGGCTGTGAAAGCATCACCAATAACCTGATCAGGAAGATGGTGAAGACAATTGTGGGCCGTTTCCGCTCCCAGTACATCAAGAAGGACAGCGAGAGCGCCCCCACTCCCTTGAGCCTAATCGGCCAACACAATGAGCTCGACGAACTCGACAGCCGCGCACTGGAGGAGTTCCTGATTTCGGGATGCTGCATCCAGCGCGTGGAGACCGTCAACGAGCCCGTGGGCGACGAGCAGGTGAGGGTCGATAACGTGAACGTGAACCGCCTGTTTGTGAACACGATGGGCGACACCCGCGCCTGGGACTGCGAACTCATCGGGCAACTGCACGACCTGAACATCGCCCAACTGCTGCGCCGCGTGGCGGGCGGCAACCCGCGCAAGGCCGCATGGGTGAGGCGGCTGTACACCGACAACGCCGAGAGCCGCCTCATCGACTTCACTACCCGTCTGGGTGCCGACTCGCAACTGGGGACCGACTTCTGGCATGCGCCCGATGGCAAGTGCCGCGCCATCGAGGTGTGGACACTCGAGAGCCGCGAGGTGGTCGTGTGCCACAACCGCCGCGAGGGCACCCTCACTGTCGAGCCCGCCAGCGCCCTGCACCGCCTGAAGAACACGCCCGAGGTGTCCACGCGCTGGGACATCGCCACCGTGTGGCACTGCCGGTGGTACAGCCCGATGGGCGACCTGCTGTGCGAGTATGACTCGCCCTGGCCACACGGCAGCCATCCGTTTGTCATCAAGCTCTATCCGCTCACCGACGGTGAGGTGCATGCCGTCGTCGAGGACCTGATTGACACCCAGAAACACGTCAATCGCATGATCTCGCTGTTGGATCAGGTGATGCGCAGCAGTGCCAAGGGCGTGCTGCTGTTCCCCGAGACCGCCCTGCCCGACGGCTGGACCTGGGAAGACGCGCGCCGCTGCTGGTCGAGCGCCAACGGCCTGCTGCCCTACAACCCGCGCTACAGCGAGGCCAAGCCCGAGCAGGTGAGCAGCAACGGGACAAACATCGGGGATTACCAGATGATTGAGCTGCAGATGAAGCTGTTTGAGGAAATCAGCGGCGTGAGCGGCGCCTTGCAGGGTAAGAATCCCACGGTGAACAGCGCGGGCGCCTATCAGCTGCAGAGCGAGAACGCCAACATCGCCTTGAGCGACGTGTTTGACACATTTGAGGCCTTCCGACGCCAGCGTGACCGCAAGATGGGGGCATTGGCCTCTTGATAGCGATAGCGCGCTGCGACACCAATACACCCTAGCTCAATTGTTTTCAGTGAGTTACTAACCAGAGAACGAGAGATTGTTGCAAAACACTCGATTGAAACATTGATCGAGCTTCGCTCGAAAAATTTAAACAAATTAAATATAAAAAATTATTATAAAAAATTCAATTGCATCAATTTTAATACAAAATTTGTTTTAATTTCCCAAAACTTGGCGGCATCTCAGCCATTGAAGTAAACTTCATGGCCTTCGATTTGCTCAAGTTTTCCCGCCCAAAGGGCGGTTAATATTCCAGCTGATGAATTATGACATAGTATTCACATCAGATGACTTGGGCATTAGCTCTATTTGGGTTGAAGTCACGCTAAAGCGCCGAGTATATATAATTCCTTTATTATTCACTTTAATCATTCATTATCCACATGGAAACACAAGATCATCCTGAACAGGAACCGGTGACACCACCACCTTTTCACTCAAGTGAAACGCATGAACAAGAGCCGGCCACCTCCCCTACCCTTGCCGACAAACTAGGCAGCATGGGACTGGACGAGGGCACGACCAAACGGCTCACTGAACTCACCGCAGGCCTCAACGCCGAGGCGGTCACTCCAGAACTGCTCACCACTCTCGCCCGCGGCATCACCCACGACGATGACGTGCAGACAGCCGACGCTGCCGGCTACCTGCGCGGGCGCAACGAGAAAATCGAGGCAGTCCTGCATCCGCAACCCGAGGAGGAGGAAAACAACGACTCGGGCGAGTCTATCAACTTTCCCCGTTACTGCCGCCGCAGCATCTGGGATTAACATCAACACACAATTCAAAATTAATTCTTAAAACCATGAAACTGAACAAAATCCAAACCGCCCTGCGCTGGATGGGCAACCACAAGAAACTCGTTCTCTTTGTCATCACAATGATTCTCATCGCCATCTTGTCTTCTTGCCTCACGGGTAGCGGCAGTGCCACCCTGGCCGTGGGCATGATCATCGCCGGCGTGAATGACGGCAAGCACGTCGTTGACGGCCCGTTGACCACCGACCTGGCCCGTGAGGGCTCACCCGACCTGTTGCTCAACGAGATTGACCAGCAGATTGTCAAGATCCGCCCGATGTCCACGCCCATCGACCAGATTTCACGATTTGCGGGCAGCAAACACGCTGGAAGCATGGTTGTTGACTACTATAGTGTTGACACCAAGCCCACGAGCACTAAACTGACGGGCGCGGTCACCGAGTCGGACGTGCACGAGGGTGATGATACCCCCATCATCGTCATCAACACCCAGAACAACGAGATCTTTGACCCCACCGACACGATTCTCGTGCAGAACGTGTCGGGCTATGACAGCAACGGCGTGAGCGAGAGCGGACAAGACCTCGTGCTCTATGTCATCAACCGCACCAACGAGGGCGTGACTGTCATGGCCGTGAATGGTCCCACGATTGCCGGCGTTCCCAACTGTTTCCCCAACATCCCCAATGGTGTGAGCCTCATCCGCATGGGCCGCGCCGCCAGCGAGCTTGACGTGCAATCGCCCCAGTTTGAGGCACTGCCCAAGAAGAGCCGCAACCTGTGCCAAATCTTCAAAATGCAGGTCGAGCAGTCCACCCTGCAGCGCTTGTCTAACAAGGAGGTGGGCTGGACGATGAGCGACCAGGAAGAAGCTGCCGTCTATGACATGCGCATGGGTATCGAGAAATCTTACCTGTTTGGCGTTGCCCGTCAGATTTGGGACCCCAACAAGAAGGAGCACGTCTATTTCACCGGCGGCATCTGGAACCAGGCTGGCAAGAGCTACTATCTGGAGTCGTCAACCGAGCTGAGCGAGGACGATTTGGTGGAGCTGATGCGCCAAGCGTTCACCGGCAACACGGGCAGCAAGCGCAAGATCCTGGTTGGCGGTAGCGGCCTGATCAGCAGGATCAGCAAGCTCGATTACACCCGCATCATCCACGCTGGCCAGCACGTGAGCAAGTGGGGCATAGACTTCGCCGAGTTGCGATCGAAGTTTGGCTGCCTGTATGTGCTGCTGAGCGAGGTGTTTGACGAGGTGGGGCTGGAAGACTGCGGCATGGTCATCGACCCCGAGTATATCCAGAAGTACACCCACATCCCCTTCAGCACCGAGCAGCTGAACCTCAAGAAGAGCGGTGTGCGCAACGTTGACGCGCTGGTGATGACCGAGGCCTCGTGCTTGGTACTGCGTTACCCCAAGGCACACATGCGCATCCTGAACCGATGAAGTACTTCACTATCGCCGAGTTGTGCCGATCGGCTACCGCACGACGGTTGGGCATTGACAACAGGCCACCCGCCAGCGCCGCCAAGGCCCTGACTGTCCTCGTGGATGAGGTGCTTGATCCGTTGCGTGAGGCTTGGGGCGGACCCATCAGGGTCAACAGCGGCTACCGCTGCCCCGAGTTGAACGAGGCTGTGGGAGGGACACCGACAAGCCAGCACCAGCGTGGCGAGGCAGCCGACATCACCGTGGGCTCGCGCAGTGGCAACCGCCGGTTGCTAGCCCTGATCAAGCGCCTGGACCTGCCCGTGGACCAGTGCATCGACGAGAAAGGGTGCCGATGGATCCACGTGAGCCACCGCGCGGGCCGCAACCGTCGCATGTACATGAAATTTTAGCTACGATGCAGCTGGAATTGATTAGTGATTAGTGAATTGAAAGAGGGCAAGACTTGACGATAACACCTCGTCGAGCCTTGCCCTCACTGTTTTTATCAATGATCTACCTTACTGTGAAACAATGATGTCAATCACGTTGTTCACATCGGTAATGTTCACCTCATTGTCCTCGTTGACATCACCCTTGAGCTGGGGAGCGACACCAAAGATCGACACGCCAATCACCTGGCCTAACATTTCGGACAAATCGATGTCGATATTGGCCGAGATTGCCGTGCTGATGAAACGCGAAGTCAAGTCGATGGGCACCTCGCCCAACACGGGACCAATCCAGTCACTCTCGCCATAATTGGGGTCATTACCAGGAGTGATGGTAACCGGGTTATTGTAATGGATTACCGTGTAACCATACTCGTCAACACCCTCGACACCAGTGACTTCAATATTACCTACTGGCAAAGAAACGCCATCGGCCATGAGGATGAAGTTCTTGAGGGTCAAGGTGTAAGTATTACCGTTCTTGACAACCTCGACAGGCACCTGGTCCTGCTCGGTGCTCTCACCATTGATGGTCACCTTGAGATGGCAATCATAGGAGGTGGCATTGAGTACCATAGCGCAGCAAACAGCTGCAAACATTAAAAATAATTTCTTCATTGTTATTCTTTACATTTGAGTGATTAATTAGCGGGAAAATTGCCGGTCAACAGATAGTCAATGAGGGCGGTCACATCCGAGATGTTGATGGCACCACTGCTGTCAACGTCGGCATTATATTCAATGACGTCGCCACCAGCGAGCAGGTAGTCGATGAGGGCGGTCACATCCGCGATGTTGACAGTGCCACTGTTGTCCACATCGCCCTTCATGCCAGCGGCAGGAACGGTGACATTGATGACATAGGCGGTTGCCGTCTGCAAGTCGCCAGCAACAGCGCTGATGGCGATGCGGTAGCCGTTGTCGGTCTGCTCCATGGTCTTGGTGACCACGGCGCTAGCGCCAGTCACGGCGGCAGTGAAGTCGTCAAGGTTGGGCTCACCGTCCATGACGAGGGTGTAGTCGGTAACGGCGGGATTCCAGCCCTGCAGGGTCACGCCCTGATAGCGCAGGTCGGTCATCTGAGCCAGATAAACCAGCTGCATGTCATCGACGTAGAGGGCATCGTTCTTGCTGCCCTGGCCGGGATTGCCGTTGGTCGAGAAAGTGACGAAAATGGCCTCGCTGGCAGCACCATTGGCAGCATAACTGTCGTAGTCAAAGGGGAAGGAATAGTGGGTCCAGTCACCAGCGGGGATCTGACCACCCACGATGCTGCCCGACAGGTTGGTGTATTCCTTGTCCACGGGCTCCTGATAGTAGGTGCCATCAAAAGTCTTCACACTGACGCTGGCCTTGTTGTTGGCGTTGGCGGTGCCCTGGGTGTACTTCATCCACACGTTGAACGCGTCGGGCTTGGCATACAGGGGCATGTAGAACAGGTCGCCGTTGGCGTCGGTCTCGGTCGAGGTTTTGTCCATCTCGGCATGGTTAGAAAGGCTGGCGGCGCTCATCGCACCGGCCATGAGGCGGCCGTTGGTCATGGTGCCGTTAGCAACGATGCCAATGATGGAATTAGCGGTCATCACAGCACTATAGCCGGTAACGCCAGTGCGAACGTCCTGACTTTTCTCCAGCTTGACAAGAGCTGCCGAAGTTGTGGCATAGGTGCCGCCTGCGCTCTTGAATCCATGCCAGCGGTCGGGCTCGCCAGTGCTGTCAGTCCAGGCCTCAAAGCCGCTGTTGGGCAGCTGGAAGTGGTCATACACGTTGTCAAACCTCGCGCTGATGCCCTCGGCCGGGATGCTGATCTCGGCAGTCATCATTCCGTTAATGCAGCGGGCGAGCACGATGGCGTGCTTCATTGTGCCACCAAATTGCACATCACGCTCGGCACTATAGACGGTAATGCCATTGACCGTGGCACCGGGAACTGAGAACAGTGATACACTGCTGATGCCAAAAGGAGGAATCACGAAATTGATATTGTCCACGCCAGTGGGGTTGGTTTCGATGGTCACCTCACCGTCATTGGACGTCTGGGTATTACCATTCATGGTAACTGTCCATGTGCCGATAAAAACGATGCTAGATGCATTGACGACCATGCAAGTCATCAATGCCAAGCTAAACATTAAAGCTAATTTTTTCATTTTCATTATATTATAAAATTTTTATCACTTGATGCGGTAGATAATGCCCAGCGTGCCATACAAGGGCCGCAGGGTTTCCACCGAGTGGAAGTCACTCTTGAACAGGCCGCTCAGGCCATAGGTCAACTCGGCAAAAGCCCCCCAGCGGCGGTGAATCTGCCAGTCAGCGCCCACGTCTAGACCCCACTGCATGTGACGCATGTTGGCGTCAAAGTCAAAGTCTCCACGGTCGCCTGGCTCTGATCCCATCTCGATCTTGGGCCCCACGGGAGTGCCCTCACGCAGGTAGCCGTCGTAAGCCCATCCCCAGAAACGGCGGTTGGTGAGCCATGCCATGAAAAATCCGCCACGCAGTGACCACTTGTCGTTCAGGCTATAGGCGGCCTGGATGGGTAAGGTAATGCGGCGCTGGGCCGTCTTGATGCGCACATTGCCGTTGAAGATTCCGCTAAGCGATTCCTCGCCGCGCACCACCTCGATGTCATAATTCTTGACCCGGCTATCCACATCCATGCTACCCAGTTCAAAACGCAAGCCCGAGTGCAGCGACCAGCGCTCGGCAAGCGGATAGGAAGCCTCGGCAGCTATGGTGAAGTTAAATCCAGGGTTGAAACTGTTGAGGTGACGTATCTTGTTGTCAACATGGGTGGGCACAGTACCACCCAGAGCATATCCCAGGCGCACGTCATAACTCAAACTATCGAGCACCGTGGCACTCACGCCCATTGTCGTGGTGATGACTAGCAGTAAGGCTACTGATAGGGTTGTTTTTATGTTGGTCATTGTCAACTGTAATTTTTATTCTTCATGCGTGCAGATGAGGCGAACTTTATCCACACACAGGCGGCTGCCGATGGCTCCGATGAAGTCGCCACCCCCTCGGCTCGAGGAGAAGACGATGGCTAGGCTATAGCCGCGGTTTGCCAGCAACTGCTCGTCGATGGTTTCTCTATATACAAATTCAGCATCCCAGGCTGTCCACGTTGTGGTGGGCTCGTAATATCCCAGGTTGGCAACGGCCACAATCTGATTGCTCGACAGCACATTGTCACCGTAGAGCACCACCTCGTTGCCCGCAGCGTCGTGGTTGCGGTAAAAGACTGCATACACGTCGGCCGAATCGACGCGGCCCTCGATGGGATTGCCGTAGAAGTCTTGAACGGTGGGACCAGGCTCATAGGTGTAGTAGCCCGTGAAGCGAGCGGGACGGCTGGTAAACGGCAGACCGAAGCGTGTAGCGCGCAGGTGGTTGCTCATCGCGATCCTGATGTCAAACGTGCCCAAGAACATATTTCCTGCCGCTAACCGTTTATTGGCCATGTGTCCAAAGGGTCCCGTGTCGCGTGTCATCAGGCACACGGCAGCGCCATCATAGCCATCGACCAAGGGAGTGGTGGGATAATCCTCGGGCAGTGCCGTGCTCATCGAGATGCGGTAACCGGCATTGGCCGTGGCCCAGTCATTACCCAGCGAGCCGTCAGGCAAGACGTTATGCCACTGGTAGTAGCGCTGAGTGGCCGTTTCCAGCTCATAGTGCTCGAAATCATAACACAACGTGTCGGCAACAGTAACCATTGTGGGGACGATGTTCACCCGATAGGTGCGCCGCCACTTGCCGTCCTGGGACGTGACGGTGTAAACGACTGGTCCGTTAGAGAAGTCATGGGTAGTGCCGCTCTCGGGGGTCACAGTAGCGCCTTGTGACAGTGTCAAGACAGGCGAGAGTGACGTTACGTCGGCATCGCCTCGCACGGCAAACGTAATAACGCTATCGGTCGAGAGGACAACCTGCATCGAGTCAGTCGCCTGAAAGAAAAAGTGCTCAGGACTCGACACATGCAGGGTCACCGTCTCGATATCGGCCTCACAGCCATCAGGCTCGTCGCCGCATGACGTGTTCACAGCCATCAGCAGCATTGCTAACATCCCGATAATGAGATGCCTATAATTAGGTATGATACATTCCATTCTATCGAAGTTACATTTAAACGTGCAAAATTAGACATTTTATTCTTAACTCAAATGAATGAATAGGTTTTTTTTGTGGAATATGCCGTAAAACACATGATTAGGAGTTAGAGGTTAAGGGTTAAGGGTTAAAGGGTTAAAGGGTTAAAGGGTTAAAGGGTTAAAGGGTTAAAGGGTTAAAGGCTAAAGGTTAGGAGTTAGGAGTTGAAGTGGCTCCAGCGAACGAGGGGTCAAAGACCACGATGCAGGACATCAACCACCATGCGGCTAATCCACGAGCCCTATAATTTTATCATTTTTCACACGATAGGGATGCCGAACTTCCAATAATCGCAGGGCAAAAAACAGGCGATAGATAGACTTGCCGGGCATGGCCAAGTGGCCAAAGAGTGTTTTTTTAGAGATATTGTTGTTTATTGAAAGAAAATAGTTACTTTTGTGGGCTTGATTGTAATTTTAGGGGAGTTATGCCCCTTATTCAGACACAAATGATGTGACTGTATATCAACCCTTTAAACCCAATGCGCAAAGCGCCCATTGAGGGGAATGAAAAGGATTTGTACCGTCCTATCATTCTTTAAGACATGAAAAAGTTTACACTTGCAGATGGAACAACTACTAAATAAATTGATGGACCTGAGGATTCTCCGGTCATTTAAGGTAAGAACAACCCCACGGTGGATCATCTTGTTGCTCGACATGGTCATTGTGTTGATCAGTTATGCAGCCACTGTGATTGCCGATACCTACTCGTTGCACATTGTGACAGGACCGTTAAACGTCTTGTTTGTCGCCGCTATCGTCATTGGCGTATATTTTGTTGTTTCCTATATATCCAAGAGCTATACCTGCGTCATCCGCCTATCGGTGATTGAAGACCTGTACCGCATATTCATAGCCGTAATAATAGCCTCAGTTATCCTGTGCGTGATCAATGCCCTATGGCTCGTTTTCGCTCATGCTGAGCTCATTAAGTTCTGGAATATTCTTGTCATCGGAGCATTGTCCTTCTCGATGATGATGATTGAACGATTGTGCATCAAGTACCTGTACATGCGCATGAACAATGCCACCGAGGGCCGCAAGCGCGTGCTCGTACTGGGCACGACTTTCAACTCGGTATTCCTGGCTAACGCGTTGAAGGGCGAGATTGGCGGTAAATACCTGCCCGTGGGCCTGCTCAGCATCAAGTCAAATAATACCAACTCTGAGATCAACGGCTTGAAAATCTATCATTTTGATCCTAAAACCACGAGCGACGAGTTTGCCAAGAATGGTATTGTCGGACTCATCTATGACGCCAAGAGCAACAACCTGATGAGTAGCGGTTTTGCCGATTACTTTATCAAAAACGACATTGCCCTGCTGGCCATGAACAAGGTGGCCGAGTTTGAGCAGGATGACCCAAAAGGCCAGAACGAGAAAGGCATCTCCACCTACATCAAGGAGGTTCAGATCGAGGACTTGCTGGGTCGTGACCCCATTGTGCTGAACAACCCGCTCGTGAGCAAGCACATCAACGGCTCGTGTGTACTCATCACCGGTGCCTGTGGATCGATTGGTAGCGAGATTGTGCGACAGGTGGCCAGCTACCATGCGAGCAAAATCATCTTGTTTGACCAAGCCGAGACGCCGATGCACGACATCTCGCTGGAGATGAAGAAAGATTATCCCGAGGCCGATATCGAACTGTTCATGGGCGATGTGCGCAACCGCGAGCGTGTCGAGGAGGCCTTCAACAAGTTCCATCCCAGCTATGTGTTCCACGCTGCCGCCTACAAGCACGTGCCGATGATGGAAATCAACCCCACCGAGGCCATTCTCGCCAACGTGATGGGCACGCGCAATGTGGCCGACCTGGCCCTGAAATATGGCGTTTACAAGTTTGTGATGATCTCGACCGACAAGGCCGTTAACCCCACTAACGTGATGGGTTGCACCAAACGCCTCGCCGAGATCTACTGCCAGTCATTGTTCCATGACGCACAGCAAAAGGGGAAGAAAACCCAGTTCATCACCACTCGATTTGGCAACGTGCTGGGCAGCAACGGCTCGGTAATTCCGTTGTTCCGCAAGCAGATTGCGGCTGGCGGCCCTGTGACCGTCACCCACAAGGAGATTATCCGCTACTTCATGACCATTCCCGAGGCCTGCTCACTGGTGCTTGAGGCTGGCTGCATGGGCAATGGCGGCGAAATCTACATCTTTGACATGGGCGAGCCGGTGAAAATCTATGACATGGCGCGCCGCATGATCTCCCTGGCTGGTCTCAAGCCCGATGTTGACATCAAGATTGAAGAGATAGGCCTGCGCCCTGGCGAGAAATTGTATGAGGAGCTGCTTAATGATAAGGAGAAAACCACGGCGACCGTCAACAAGAAAATCATGGTTGCCAAGGTGAAGATGTATGACTATAAAGACGTGTGCACCCACATTGACAAGATTATCGCATTTGCGTCAAAGGGTGACGTCCACGAGATGGTTTATGCCATGAAAGAGTTTGTGCCCGAGTACAAGAGCATGCACAGCAAGTTTGAGGCTATCGACAAGGAAATAGAGAACGAGGGCAAGCCCATCGCCCCTAACGCCGTGCAGCCCACCGCCGAATAACTTTCAGCACATCACACGACTTAAGAATTGAGGCAGAACACCATCAGATGGGTTCTGCCTCAAGATATTTTTAAGCCAGTGACTATGAGCACTCAACTTATTCCCTGATGAAATGGTACTCATCGCGCGGGCGCCAGTTGCGGGTCAATATCCACATCGTCAACACGGCAAACACGAGCGTGAGGATTATCATGGCCAAGAGCATATACTTGGAGAGCATGCGGCCCATCACGGCGGCATAGATGTCTCCCATGCGGTTAACGACCAGTTCCATGGCGGTGTCATAATCAATCCACAGGACGCAGGTCATCGAGAAGGGGATGAGCGACATCACTGCATAGCTGGCAATCACACCCTTGCGACCACGATAGTTGCCAAAGACCTTGCGCAAAAGCTCGGCAATGCAACCAAATCCCACACATCCAAGGGCAAAGTATTCATGTCCTTCACCAATGAGGAAATTGCACATGAGCAGCAACACCGAACAGATGATGGCGACACATGGCATGGGGAACCGCTGGCACAACTTGAAATAGGGCCACGCGGCGACAACGGCAAGGAATACCGCACTATAGGTCCAGCCAAACGGATGTAAAAAGCCTAGGCACTCCACCAAAAAGAATGCCAACACATACAAGCCAGCCAGTATGATCACTTTGAATGCTCCTTCCATAATCTGTGATATTTTGATAAATATTTGGCAAAATTACATCAATTCAACGATTTTGCAAGGAAAAATGAAGAAAAATCTTACAATCTCATCAATTATTGCTTTTGGGGAATCATTGAGGAGCGAGCGATATGGCATCCCAGCGATAGCCAGGAGAAGCCGTCAATCACCCAAACATGTATAATTAGGCAGCAAAAAACTAAGCCTTGGTAGACGTTGGCAACAGATGCTTGTTGACGATTTTCATCAACTTGCTGAGCAAATAAGCTAGGAAGATGCACACCGGGAAACTCAAAACCGCGCCAAGGAGTGGACCAAACAGCAACTCCATGGCCCTGAGGCAAATGCGCTCATGCAACAGGTATATCTCTAATGTGATACCACCCACAAAGGCAAGCGATTGACTGATGAAAGAAGGACATTTATCCAGCATCATGACAAGGGCACCGAGAGCAGGGATGGAGAGGAAGAAAAAAGCCAACCAACGCTGTTCTTCAGGAATCGGCATATCACCAATGACCGGTATCAGAATCAGTGACAGCAAACAAACCGGCAGCACCAGCCAACTGTCGATTACCTGCTTGTCATAGACCAACTTGGCCAGATGGAGCCCTAAAAAGAATATGGCGAACCTGATGAGCATGATGGCCAGCGGGGGGAAACACTGTCCAAGGAGGTAACAAACCGCCAGCGTAACAAAGGGGATGACTATGGACAGTTTGTGCTTTTTCATCACCTCGAAATAGAATGGCGCCAGCAAATAACAGATCAATATCTCGCCGATGAACCAAAAGAAACGGTTATTGTAAAGGATACACAAGCCTGAGAGATTAATCAGGTAGTTACCTATAGAAAATTCCTGATTATGGGCAAAATAGGGCGCGGCAACAATGAGATAGGTGGGAAGGATGCGTAAAACCCTTTTCTTGTAGAAGACTCGTTTATTATTGTTCTTGGAGAGTGAGAAAAACAATCCGATTGCCGAAATCACAAGAAAGAACTCCACGCCCACGTCACCAAATTGTGTATATCTGGACTGCAACATCATGCCGCTGTGGAAAACCATGATCAGGAGCATGGATATGCCCATCAGTTGGCTTCTTTTCTTGCTGAAATCAGAAAACTCAAATCTCATAATCCGTCGGTCATTATTATCGGTTCATCTATCACAAGTCCCCCATCTCAAAACGGGCCACGCTTTTTACAAGCATAAAAAGGAGGAGTCTGCCCATGATGGCACCACCCTCCTTTCTTGTTATCATTATGTCACCAGAGAACAGGTGTCTTTTAGAACTCCTCTTTCTCCTTGGCGATATTACGGTAAGCCAACTTATCCTCAAGATACTCTTGAGTGGCGATGAGTGTGGGCTTGGGCAGCTTCTCGTAGTACTTCGAGATCTCAATCTGCTCGCGGTTCTCACTGATTTCCTCAAGAGTGTCATTCATAGTGGCAAATTCCTGGAGCTTTTTCTCCAGATCAGACTTCATCTCGGCAGCAATCTGGTTAGCTCGCTTACTGATGATGCACACGGTCTCATAGATGTTGCCCGTGGGCTCAGCCATCTCGATAATGTCATGCACTGTAGTGGTAAGTGGCGCGTTAGTCTTCTTGTAATCCATATCTATATAATATTTATGTGATTGTTGATGATGCTTTTTATTGATGCTTAATTGCCATTGACGTACTTGTTGGCAATCTTGAAAATATTGTCGGCCTCCTTGCGCATTTTGCTCTCAGGATAATCGTTGACAAACGAGTAGTACTCATCGATCACCGTGCGGAAGCGGTCCAACTTCTTCTCTATAACACTCTCGCTGGCCTCCTTGAAGCGGGCACGGAGCACTAACATCTCCAAGTCCTCTTTGTACTTGCTATAGGGATAACTCTTGATGGCATTTTGAGCGGTAATCACCGCGCTCTCATAGTTGTTACCCATGTAGTTACCCAGATTGTAATACAGGGTCGCGTTTTGGAGCTCCTTGAGCACCAGTTTGTCTTGCAGTTCAAAGACGGCCGCCTGGGCAATCGAGACTTTGTCACTCTTGGGGAAGTAATCCAGGAAAGCCTGCAATTCCTCCATGGCCTTGATGGTCTCGGTTTGGTCGAGCTGAGGGTCAGGAGAATCAAGATAGTAACCGTAACCAGAATAGAATCGGGCTAACTCGGCATACTCACCACGCGGATAACGCTGATAGTACTGCTTAAAATAAGAGCCTGAGTTCAAATAGTCCTGGTTCTCATAGTAGCTCAACGCCAACAAATAGAGTGACTCCTCGGCCTTAGGGGTGCCACGGAAAATGGGCACCAGTTCGGTCAAGATGGTATAGGTCTGGGCATAGCGCTTGTTTTCAAAGGCTTTTTTGGCATAAGCATATTTGTACTCAAGGTCACTGCTCTTCATCACCTTGTTGTACTCACCACAGCCCATCAGCAAACAAGCCGCTGCCACAATTATCGACAATCTCTTAATCATTGAACTGTATTTTGCGCAATTAGCCCGCAAAATTACTTCTTTTTTATAATGTGTGCAAATGTCAAGAGCGAATAACCGATTAATTTCATAAAAATTAACGGTATTTATGGTGTGAGCAACCATTCTGCCCCACCAGCCTCACTGCAATTTGCTGTCTAGTTACTGGAGCGAAACGCGGTTCAATTGGATGATGAGGATTTGGTTGAAGGGGATTGTAGAGGAAAAATGAAGCTGAAAGATGAAGGGTTCGGGAAAAAGTTGTAACTTTGTAAGATTAATCAACCTTTAAAACTGAATGACGCTATGAAGATTGGAGATAAGATTCCCGAATTCCTGGGCACGGATGCCAATGGCAACGAAGTGAAAGCCAGCGATTTTGCCGGCAAGAAACTCATCATTTATTTCTACCCTAAGGACAACACGCCCGGATGCACTGCCGAGGCATGCAGCCTGGCCGAGGGTTATGGAGCGCTCAAGCGCGCGGGCTTTGCGCTGCTGGGTGTGAGCAAGGACAGCGCGGCAAGCCACCAGAAGTTTGCCGACAAGTACAGTCTGCCCTTCCCGCTCATCGCCGACACTGACACATCGCTGAACCAGGCCTTCGGGGTGTGGCGCGAGAAGAAGATGGCAGGCCGCACCTACATGGGTACCGTGCGCACGACCTTCATCATCGATGAACAGGGCGTTGTGAAGCATATCATCGAGAAAGTGAACACTAAGGATAGCGCTAACCAAATTTTGGAACTCGGCTTATGAAAAAGATATTATTGACCCTCACCATGGTGGTGCTGGCATTGAGTTCCAGCGCCTTAACGCTTGAAGAATGTGTCTTGCGCGGCAGTTCGCCCCGCGGTATCGGCGCGATGCAGCCCAGCAAGAGCGACGGCCGCTATTTTTACCGCTTGAGTGACGACGGCAATGCCATTAACCGCATCAGCTATGCCAAGGGTGACGAGAGCGTGCTGGTCGATACCCGCAACGAGTTGGTGACAGGCTGGGACGACTTTGAGGTAACGGCTGATGGTGCCTACGTGCTGTTGTGGAACAACTCACAGGAGATTTACCGTTACAGTTTCAGTGCCGACTATTATGTATATGACCTGAAGAACAAGACGCTCAAGTCGCTGAGCGACGGCGGCGGTGAGGAAATCGCCACCCTCTCGCCCGACGGCAAGCGCGTGGCCTATGTCAAGGACAACAACGTTTTTGTGCGCAATCTGGAGGACGGCACGACAGTGCAAGTCACCCATGACGGCAAGAAAAACAATATCATCTATGGCGTGCCCGACTGGGTGTACCAGGAGGAATTGGGAATGCTCAATACCCTAAACTGGTCGAGCGACAGCCGCTCGCTGGCGTTCCTGCGTTGGGACGAGAGCCAGGTGAAGATGGCCTCGATGGTCATCTATCAAGGCACGTGCAACCCCAAGGACGAGTATGCGCTCTACCCTGGCCGTTACGATTTCAAGTACCCCGTTGCTGGCGAGAAAAACTCGGTGGTGACCGTTCACTGCTATGATGTTATCGATGGCACTTTCAAGCAGTTAAATGTGCCCCTTGATGAGGAGGATTACGTGTGCCACATCACTTTCAGCCCCGATCCTCAGCGCCTGATGGTACAGCGCCTGAACCGTCACCAGAACGACCTGCGCATCTATGCCGTCAACCCCCGCACGGGCGAAGCCAAGCAGGTTTATCACGAGACATCTGACACCTGGGTTGATGCTGAGACCAGCCAACAAGTGCAATATGAGGACAATTTCTTTGTCATTCCCAGCGAGCGCTCGGGTTACATGCAGCTCTACCAATATGATTTGGACGGCAACCTCATGCGCCAACTCACCAATGACGACAACCGCATCATTTCCCAATTCTACGGTTACGACAAAGCCACCAAACGGTTTTACTATCAAGCCTCATGCGGTCCGTTGAACCGTGTTGTTGAGTATGTCGATGCCAAGGGCAAGGTGACACGCCTCGCTCCCTCAACTGCTGACGGCCAAGGCACTGCATCGGCTATCTTCAACGGAGATTTCAGTTATTATGTGGGCTGTTACAGCGATGCCCAGACCCCCCATCAGTACCGCATTTATGACCGCAAGGGAAAGCGTGTGCGCGACCTGCAGCTCAACGAGGAGTATGCTCGGCGTTACACAGCCGTGGACGTGCCCAAGAAGGAATTCTTCACCATGGAGCATGACGGTTACACCCTCAATGGCTACATGATCAAGCCTGTGGACTTTGACCCGTCAAAGAAGTATCCCGTCATCATGGAGCATTATAACGGCCCTGGCTCACAGGAGGTGGTCAATCGCTGGCGCATGGGTTGGGAGCAGTATTTTGCCACCCAAGGCTACATCGTGTGTGAGGTGGACAGCCGTGGCACGGGCTTCCGTGGCAAGGAGTTTGAATCCATCACTTACCTGAACCTGGGTAAATATGAGACCGAGGACGCTGTGGCCGCTGCCAATTACATGGCTAGCCAGCCGTGGGTGGATGCTGACCACATCGGCATCATGGGATGGAGCTACGGCGGCTTCCAGACGCTCATGGCGATGAGCGAGCCGGGTAGCAACTATGCCTGTGGCGTGAGCATCGCACCGGTGACCACTTGGCGCTTCTATGACAGCATCTACACCGAACGCTACATGCGCACGCCCCAAGAGAACCCCGAGGGCTATAGCAACTTCCCGCTTAACCGCGCCGAGAACCTCAACGGCCGTGTGCTCATCATGTTCGGTAGCGCTGACGACAACGTGCACATTGTCAACTCGATGCAGTATGTATCAAAGCTTGTGGACATGAACCGCACCTGTGACATGATGGTGTTCCCCAACATGAACCACAGCATCCGCGACTGCTCAGCCCGCTACGTGGTCTACAAGCGCGCCCTCGAGTTCTACAACCAATACCTCAAATAATTATAATTCAATAATTTATTATGATTTGTGATAGATTTGTTTAGATTTTTCCGAGCGAAGCGAGGACACCAATGCGGCGAACATGATGCCCGCAAGCGGGCGAAAATCAAAACAGATTGAGACAAACAAAAAGAATACTATCGCTTTTAGCCGCTAAACTTTTTTTAGAAATTTGTGGAATTCGCATTGAAAAAAATTCGTGGAATACAAATTGAAGGAATGACTAATGGATTATAGGGATGTGTTTTTTGTGGTGACGGGGCCGACGGCGACGGGCAAGACGGCCCGGGCGGTGCATCTGGCCAAGGCGATTGGCGGTGAGATCATCAGCGCCGACTCGCGCCAAATCTACCGCGGCATGGACATCGGCACGGGCAAGGACCTGGCCGAGTATGACGGTGTGCCCTACCACCTCATCGACATCCGTCCTGCCGGCTACCGCTACAGCCTGTATGAGTTTCTAGAGGACTTTGAGCGTGTTTATGACGACATCCGCCGTCGCGGCAAGCCCGTCATCATGTGCGGCGGCACGGGGATGTATGTCGAGACCGTCGTCAAGGGCATCAAACTGCCCCCTGTTCCCCGCAACGAGGAGCTTCGCGCCGAGTTGGCGGGCAAATCTCTAGAAGAACTCACCGCCCTGTTGAAGACGATGAAGACCCTGCGCAACAACAGCGACATCGACACCGTGGCACGCGCCACCCGCGCCATCGAGATCTGCCGCTACTATGAATTGCATCCCGAGCTGAAAGCCCTCACCGAGCCCCACCCCATGGACAACGCGCTGGTCATCGGCGTTGAAGTGGACCGCGACACCCGTCGCGAGCGCATCAGCCGCCGCTTGCGCGCCCGTCTCGACGAGGGCATGGTGGACGAGGTGCGCCGCCTTATCGACGACGAGGGTATCAACCCCGAGGACCTGATCTACTACGGACTGGAATACAAGTTTGTCACCCAATACGTCATCGGCCAGCTGAGTGAAGAAGAGATGTTCCGCCAGCTGGAAATTGCCATCCATCAGTTTGCCAAGCGGCAGATGACCTGGTTCCGCGGCATGGAAAAGCGAGGCACCCCCATCCACTGGCTCTCATGCCAACTCTCGCCCGACGAGTTCACCGCCCAGGTCCTCACCCTCGCCGACAAAATGCCAGACAACAAAAACAACTGATTAACAACTAAAAACTGGAGGGTGTGTCATAAATGTTCGCCCGAAATAATAACCGCTCTAACGAGCGGGAAATTAAAACAAATTTTGTATTAAAATTAAACAAATTAAATTTTTATATCAATTTTTCAATTAATTTGTATGAATTTCCCGTGCGTAGCACGGTTAAATATTGCGACGTTGAATTATGACACAGCCACTGTGTTTTCTCTAAAACAATAGCTTAATGTGATTCTTCCTGCTTTTTCTTCTTGATGTATTCCTCGCGGGCATGGCGCAAGCGACGCTGCCGTTCCTGTTCGCGGCGGCGACGGCGCTTCTCGGCGTCCTCCTGGCGGTATGCAAAATCGTTATCAGCCATCATTGTCAACTACAAATTTTGCTAATTTAACGGATTGATTAACAGAAATATGATTAGAGAAATTCGTGTAATTCGTAGTTTGTTTACTCCTTGTGGAAGGTGTCGCTGAAGAGGGTTCGGTTCATGATCGAGCGGCCCAAGGTCAACTCGTCGGTGTACTCGATCTCGTTGCCAACGCTCACTCCACGTGCCAGGATAGTAATCTTCACGTCGGGGTAAGGTGCCAGTCGGCGGAAGATATAGAAGTTAGTGGTGTCGCCCTCCATCGTCGCGCTCAGGGCCAGGATCACCTCCTTGATGCCACCAGCCTTGACACGCTCCTCCAGGCTGTCCACCTCGATGTCGGCAGGTCCGATGCCGTCCATGGGCGAGATGAGCCCGCCCAACACATGGTATAGGCCATGGTGCTGGTGAGTGTTCTCGATGCTCATCACATCCTTGACGTTCTCAACCACGCAGATGGTGCTGGCATCGCGCGACGGATTGCTGCAGATGGGACACACCTCGGTCTCACTGATGTTGTGGCACACCGTGCAGTAGCGTATCTCTCGCCGCAGCTTGATGATGGCCTCACCAAAGTTGACGGCCTCCTGCTCATCGCGCTTGAGCAGATACAACACGAGCCTGAGCGCCGTTTTGCGCCCGATGCCGGGCAGCTTGGCAAACTCGCTGACCGCCGATTCCAGTAACCTTGAGGCAAATTCCTGTTCCATGCTATCTATCGTGATTGTGAGGGCAAAATTAGTCATTTTGTCACGAATTAATGCTGATTTCACAATATTTAATCATAATATGTGACTTTTTGCTTGTGGAGATAATTGAAATTGACTACCTTTGCGCTGGTAAAATTTCGAAGAATCAACATTAAAAGATTAAATAACATAACATTATGGCATTAACAAATGACAAATTGGTCATCGTCGGCGCTGCTGGCATGATCGGTTCTAACATGGTACAAACGGCCCTCATGATGGGTCTGACTAACGACATCTGCCTCTATGACGTGTTCTCGCCCGAGGGCGTGGCCGAGGAGATGCGCCAGAGCGGATTTGGCGACGTGAAGATCACCGCCACCACCGATGTCAAGGAAGCATTCACCAACGCTAAGTATATCATCTCGAGTGGCGGCGCTCCCCGCAAGGAGGGCATGACACGCGAGGACCTGCTGGCTGGCAACTGCAAGATTGCCGAGGAACTCGGCATGAACATCAAGCAGTACTGCCCCGACGTGAAGCACGTCGTCATCATCTTCAACCCCGCCGACCTGACGGGTCTGGTAACCCTGCTCTACAGCGGTTTGAAACCCAGCCAGGTAACCACCCTTGCTGCCCTCGACACCACCCGCCTGCAGAGCGCTCTGGCCAAGAAGTTTGGCGTGATGCAGAGCGAGATCACTGGTTGTGCCACCTATGGCGGCCACGGTGAGCAGATGGCTGTGTTCGGCAGCCATGTCGAGATTGCCGGCCGCAAGTTGACCGACATCATCGGCACCCCCGAGTTCCCCGCCGAGGAGTGGGAGCAGATGAAGACCGACGTCACCAAGGGCGGCGCACAGATCATCAAGCTGCGTGGTCGCAGCTCGTTCCAGAGCCCGGCCTACCTGTCGGTTGAGATGATCCGCTCAGTCATGGGCGGCGAGAAGTTCCGCTTCCCCGTGGGTACCTACGTGTGCAACGAGAAGTACAACCACATCATGATGGCAATGGACACCACGCTCGACGAGAACGGTGCGTCCTACAAGGTGCCGCAGGGCATTCCCAGCGAGAACGCACGTCTCGACGCCAGCTATGAGCACCTGTGCAAGATGCGCGACGAGCTGGTAACCCTGGGTATCGTTCCCCCCATCAGCGAGTGGAACAAGATCAATCCCAACCTGTAAGCACACAGCAGTTTGTGTTTAAGGATATCTTAAAGCCTGGGACACCCGCCGATGCCCCAGGTTTTTCTTTTCACCCCTATGGCCCCTAATGCCCCTATTGGCCCTATTAACCACTCGCGCCAGCGAGCATCAAACAACAACTTAGCACTACGGCAACTTGGCATGAGGTTGACTCGTTCAATAGTTACTTTGGCGGGCGTTAATGATAATTATCCTTAATTTTTTGGGAATTAGTAAACTTTGCTGTACTTTTGCGGTGCTTTTCAGGAAAAGTCATGGGCGGTTAGCGCAGTTGGTTCAGAGCATCTGCCTTACAAGCAGAGGGTCGGGGGTTCGAATCCCTCACCGCCCACAATCTAAGAAGTATATCTAAACAAGTTGAGATTTTTTTAGAAAACCGGCCGCGAGGCCAATATATTAAATATTTAGTTATCATTCATTTTTTACAAATCATCTCTAACCATTTTTTGCAATATGATGGACGAAAATTTGAAAAAGCCGAAAAGACCCAGAATCGGTGAGACTAGCGCCAATTTAGATGAGAACATGGAGAATGGCCGCTACGAGAAAGTAGAGTACAAAGCCCATGAGCCAAATCAGGGCGACGAGAACAATGCCCCCGAGGGCATGCAGCATCACGATGACTATCAGCAGCGCCAGCAGGGCGGCTACAACCGTCATGGCGGTTATCAGCCCCGTCAGGGTGGCTACCAGCAGCGTCAAGGCGGCTACAACCGTCAGGGCGGCTATCAGCCCCGTCAAGGTGGATACCAACAGCGTCAAGGCGGCTACCAGCAGCGCCAGCAGGGTGGTTATCAGCCCCGTTACCAGCAACGCTATCCACAGCCTCAAGCCATGGGCGATGACGCCAATGCCGAGGGCAACACGATGAACCCCGAACAGCAGCAGCAACAAGGCGGCTACCAGCCCCGTCAGCATGGCTACCAGCCCCGTCAGGGCGGTTACCAGCAGCGCCAAGGTGGATATCAGCCTCGTCAGGGCGGTTATCAGCAGCGCCAGGGCGGTTATCAGCAGCGCCAGGGCGGTTACAACCAGCAGCGACAGGGCGGTTACAACCAGCAGCGCCAGGGTGGTTATAACCAGCGTCAGCAGGGCGGCTACAACCAGCGTCAGCAGGGCGGCTACAACCAGCGCCAGGGCGGATACAACCAGCAGCGCCCCAAGCGCCAGGGTCCCAAGCCCCAGATGCGCTTCACGCCCAAGCCCCAACGCGTCATCTATGAGGAGCCGGCTATCGACCCCAACATGGAGATCCGCTTGAACAAGTTCATGGCCAACGCCGGCATATGCTCACGCCGTGTGGCTGATGAATACATCCAGAAAGGTCTCGTTAAGGTGAACGGCAACGTGGCAACCGAACTCGGTATGAAGATCACCCCCAAGGACATCGTTGAATATAACGGCGAGGTAGTGACCACCGAGAAGAAGTGCTACATCCTGCTCAACAAGCCCAAAGACTGCGTGACCACTAGCGACGATCCCAACGGCCGCAAGACCGTCATGGACCTCGTGAAAGGCGCATGCGAAGAACGCATCTATCCCGTGGGACGACTCGACCGCAACACCACTGGTGTGCTCCTGCTCACCAACGACGGTGACCTAGCCGCTAAGCTCGCCCACCCGCAATATGTCAAGAAGAAAATCTACCAGGTGTGGACCGACAAGCCCATCAGCGAGGAGGACATGCAGCACATCGCCGACGGCGTTGAGCTCGACGACGGTCCCATCCACGCCGACGCCGTGAGCTACGTCTCGCCCACCGACCGCAAGCAGGCCGGCATCGAGATCCACTCGGGCCGCAACCGCGTCGTTCGCCGCATTTTTGAATCGCTGGGCTACCACGTGGTGAAGCTCGACCGCGTTTACTTTGCAGGCTTGACCAAGAAGAACCTGCCGCGCGG